>Ga0137308_100065_pt1 | contig 179540 bp, 155 predicted proteins | sample Inofrocosms_June_FD_97181 | JGI IMG/M metagenome (GOLD analysis project Ga0137308, IMG submission 97181) | Mouse cecal microbial communities from Vienna, Austria - N-Acetylneuraminic and N-Acetylglucosamine D2O microcosms_June | ecosystem: Host-associated > Mammals > Digestive system > Large... | reverse complement strand
CAGATAAACATCGTATTCCAACTTCCCTACAAGACACAATATCTGAAACTGTATCACCTATATATATCATTTCATCCGGTTGTAACTTATAATCTGCAAGCAATTCCCTAAAATTCTCTGCTTTATTATTTTTGAAAGGATTTCCAGTTTTTACTTTATCAAAACACGTGTCCATATTAAATTGACGTAATGTTATTGTACAACTCTTTTCTCCTTTTCCCGTAACCAAAGCAATAAGAATAGATTTCTTTTTTAACTTCTCAATCAGTTCTGTTATACCGTCAAAAGGACGAGGGCACATTATATGCATTTGTTCGTATATCACGTAGAAGTCATTCAAGGCTTCTTCCCAATTATAACCAACAAGTTTTTTTATCATTCCTTTTTCATTTAGTCCAAAAGTTTCTAAAATATCATTTTCGGATACATCATTAAGAGTAACATAAGGGGTTACTGCCTTTTTTAAGGCTTTGAGGCACATGGGAATTGTATCTCCGATTGTACCGTCTAAATCAAAGGCGACTAATTTAATCATAACCTTACATTTGATTGATTTTCCGTATCACCCGGCAAGGATTTCCTACCGCCAAGCTATTTGCCGGAATATCTTTGGTGACAACACTTCCTGCACCAATCACACTTTTTTGCCCTATTGTCACACCCGGTAAAATAATTACTCCACCGCCAATCCAGCAGCCATCCTCTATCATGACAGGGAGGGCAGAAGTTCGACGGACATATTTACAGCCAGCCGGGGTTTCTGTCAATACAAGCCGTTCATTAAACTCTACCGGGTGAGTTGCCGTATAGATTTGCACATTAGGTGCTACCAGCACATTGTTCCCTATGGTAATCCTATTGCAATCGACAAATGTACAACCGGTATTTACGGTGACATTATCACCGATATGTATATTGCATCCATAATCACATATAAACGAATGACCGACAGAAACATTTGCGCCTATGCTTCCAAACATTTCCTTTAGTACGGCATGTTTTTCAGTCTTTTGTTCATACGGCAAAGAATTGTATTTCATCAACAAGTGATGAGCTTTACTCTTCAAATTCATAAAAAATGGGTCGTGGCAATCATACCATTCACCAGCCAAACATTTTTCCATTTCAGTTTTCATAAGCTATGATTTTAAATATATTGCAAAGTTATACCGATTTTTCGGCTAATTTTAGGTATTATTTTTCGTTATTTTGGTATTAATCCGTTTTTTAGGGCTATATTTATGGCATGAAAAGAGAAAACCTACATCAACCATTCGAAATTAGTTTTAGCGAGCTTGACGAATCCTTGCTAAAAGAGCATGAACATACCTTTTTTGAATTAGTATATATTCTTTCAGGAACAGGCATCCAATGGATTAACAACAATATGTTTCCTTATCATGACGGACATTTGTTTATGATTACTCCCGGAGATACGCATTCTTTCGAAATCCATACAACAACTAAGTTTGTCGACATCAAGTTTAACGACATATATATACATTCTTCTGTTTTCGGTGCTGAAAATATCCAAAGACTGGAGTTTATTCTTCAACATGCTAATCATCAACCCGGTTGTATACTAAGAAATAAAGTAGATAAGCTATTGGTGAAACCCATGATTGAAGCGATTATCAGGGAATATATTAACCGAAATTTATACAGCAAGGAGATTATAACACAAATAATTAATACGATTATTATTGTGGTAGCACGCAATATCGCAATGTTCTTGCCTGAACAGGTGGATGAATGCTCTGAGGACAAATCGCTTGACATATTGCAGTATATTCAAGCAAACATCTATAAAACAGGTAAAATCAGAGCAAAAGATATAAGCCAACATTTTGGCATTTCGGAGAATTATTTAGGACGATATATCAAAAAACATACTAATGAAACTATGCAGCAATACATTTTAAACTACAAACTAAAGTTAGTAGAAAATAGATTATTGCATAGTCAAATGAGAATTTGTGAAATCGTTGAAGAATTGGGATTTACCGATGAGAGCCATCTTAATAAGTTTTTCAAAAAGTATAGAGGATGCAGCCCCTCTAATTTCAGAAAGAACAATTTGAAGTAAACCATATACATATCCTTGTTTTTAGAGTTATTGAAACAATAGAAATGACTATTTTTGCATTATATTTATAGATGTCTATGACAAATACAGAAACCATACAATCACTCATCAATAGCGGAGAAGGCTATAATGTAGAGTTTAAAGTTCGTGTACCTTCAAAAGTTCGTGAACTAACAGAGGAAATTTGCGCTTTCGCTAATGCTGACGGAGGATATTTGCTTATCGGCGTAGATGATAACGGACAGATTATTGGTACAGGTTTGGAAAATGACAAACGTTCAGCCATTCAAGGCTCTATCAGTGAAATATCTCCGGCTCTCCATTGTGATATGTATGCGGTAAATATCGAGGATAAGACAGTATGGGTAATTGATGTTCCGTCTGGGAAAGATAAACCTTATATATTTTCCGGTTCTATCTTTGTGCGTGAGGGAGCAAACTCACAGAAACTTCGTACTGTCGAAGAAATGCGCAGTTTCTTTCAGGAATGCAACAAAATTTTTTTTGATGCTATCCCTTGTTCATGGTTCAACATTTACACAGATGCAGACGAACAAGCGATAAAAGACTTTCGCACGGAAGCAAAGCTAAGTCCATCGACTGCCAACAAACAGATATTTGAGAATTTAGAACTGTTTACGGATAAAGGAGTAGCCAAGAATGGAGCAGCCATGTTCTTTGGGAAACAACCTGAACGAAAGTTTCCACACGCAGTAACAAGATGTATCCTTTTCAAAGGAACAACCAAAGTATATATCATTGATGATAAAACCTTTGGCGGTCCACTATACCAACAATATTTGCAGGCTATGGCATGGCTGGAAAGTAAACTGCAAGTAGCTTATAAAATTGAGGGAGCAGGACCAAGAGAAGAAATTTGGGAAATTCCTCTTACTGTGTTTAAAGAAGCCATTATTAACGCTCTCTCACATCGTGATTATTACGAACAGGGAGCAACCATTACAATAGAAATGTTTGATGACCGGGTAGAGGTTTCTAATCCCGGAGGGCTTTTGCCTATCGTAGCTAAAGATTTCGGGCACAAGAGTATGACACGTAACCCCTTAATCTTTGGATTATTTACCCGCATGCATTTGGTGGAAAGGGTTGCATCCGGTATTCCCCGTATGCAGGAAGCCATGAAAGAAGCTAATCTTCCTGAACCTGAATTTCATACGGACGGGATGTTTACGGTTGTATTCAAACGTCAGGTAAAGAACTATGTCACCAATGGCATAGTAAATGGCATAGTAAATGGCATAGTAAATGAGAATGAGCAAATGATAATAGATTTACTTAAAACGAAACCGGGATTAAATGCTTCGGAAATAGCTGAAAGTATTTCTAAAAGTTGGAGAACAACCATGCGCTATTTAAAGTCATTGAATGAAAAAGAACTGATAGAATTTAGGGGAGCACCTAAAACTGGAGGATATTTTCTAATGAAAAATTAAATTTAAAAATAAAAAGTAATATATTAGTAATGTATAATTAAATATGAGCAATATGAGCAATTTTGATGATGAAGATTTGGAGATTGAAGCTATAGCAAAATGTGCTAAAGCTTTATCAAGATTAGACAATGAAAGTAAAACAAGAGTTATTCGTTATTTACTAGACAAATATGGTTTTATTGATCAATCATATAAGCCTACTGTCCCTACAAATCAGTTTATAGGGGCAGAAAAGCAATTACCCCCTACAAATAAAGAGACAAAAGTTGAAACGATTAATGCTGAACCTGCTTCTATTACAAAAGATAATATTCCGTCATTGTATGAACTGATGACCAAACAATATACAAAAAATGAAACGGAAATCTTATTGATGATATTATATTATAAATCTAATAATGGGACAATTCCAATAGAACGTTCTTCTATAATGGACGCATACAGAGAGGAAAGTATATATACAGAAGGGAGAAATAAGAATCTTTCAAAAAATATCGATAATCTCATACAGCAATCTTATATTTCTGCTATAACTAAAACCAAGTTTATCATAACAAGTGCAGGAATTGAACAAATACAACTGATTGCTACTGGGAAGTCAGAGACTAAGCTAAGGAAACCTCGTAATACAAAACGTAAATCACCTAATAATGATAAATAATTCCTCAACATTAATTCATTGTATTTGCGAAAGGTTTTCTGCAAAAAAAGATGTTGCAGCAGCTTTTGTTTGGTTGCATTATAGATTAGAAGAGGGACAAGAATGTAGTACTCAAAAAATAAATTCTTATTTTGAGCAAGCTAATCTCCCTAAATATAATGTAACTTATTTAAAAGAAGACTTAAGAAAACATCGAAATATCTTATCTATTAAGGGAGGAGGATATAAACCAACAAGAACTTTACTATTAGAGCTTGATGCAGAATTTAATCAATTTCTCCTTAAAACAGAAGAAGTTGTATGTGAAGGATTAATTCTCCCTACTTCTCTATATGAAAACACTCGTGGATATATTGAAACATTAGGGAAACAAATTAATGCTTCATATGAACATAATATATATGACGGTTGCTCTGTACTAATGAGACGATTGTTAGAAATATTATTAATTCACTCTTATGAAGCAACTGGAAATATCACAGTAATACAAGATGGAGATGGATATAAGAATCTCAGCGTAATAATCAATGATATTATACAACATAAACGTTTTTCTCTTTCCAAAGAGGTATTATCTGTACTTGACAGATTTAGAATGTTAGGAAACTTATCGGCTCATAAAATTCAATATAATGCAAAAAAGGCGTACATAGACGAAGTAATAACATTATACAGAGTTGCTATTGAAGAATTATTATATATATCTAAGATAAAGGCTTAAAATAAATCCCTATCTTTGCATTCAGAAATCGTACCCAAGATACAAACTTGTGTTGAACGGTGCAAAGCTGTGAAGACCTTATTCAAGGGACTTACATCGTAATAAAAATATAACTTACTGAAAGATAGTGCCATATCAACCCACTTTCGGTTGCTGGTGGCACCACTGAAAATCAAGCAGTTACTTTAAAAGTAACTGCTTTTTCGTTTAAAATAGACTCCTTTTGGACTAAAAACACACCTATTTTCTGATTTTCTGCGTTCCGTTTAACCCGCACTAAACCATAAGTATAATCCAGCCGTACAGTCTATTTATTTACAAATTCGAAATCATACTTATTGTATCTATCTCCAATATTAGGGAATTTCTGTACAAGTTGCTTTATCTCTGTCATATCCTCTTCCGACAACCCGATATTAGCTGCCTGTGCATTTTCTTCTAAATATTTCATACGTTTTGTACCCGGTATGGGTACAATATTTTCACTTTGCGCTAACAACCAAGCCAAAGCAAGTTGAGCAGGAGTAATGTTTTTACTTTTCGCAATAGTTGCCAGTCCGGTAGCTAAACCGCGGTTATTCTCCCAATGTTCGCTATTATAACGAGGTAAATGCTTTCGAAAGTCATTTTCTCCTAAAGCTTTAACATCAATGGTATTGGTGACCAATCCTCTGCCTAGTGGAGAAAACGGAACTAGAGTTATTCCCAATTCTTTAGTTAAGGGTAGCATCTCTTTTTCCACATCACGGGTTAATAAGGAATACTCACTTTCAACGGCTGATATAGGATGAACGGCATAAGCTCTCCGCAATGATTCGGATGAACATTCGCTTAATCCTAAATAACGCACTTTCCCCTCTCCCACCAGTTCAGTCATAGCACCAACAGTTTCTTCAATCGGTATTGCCGGGTCTATCCGATGTGCATAGTACAAGTCTATGGTTTCAATATTCAGCCTTTTCAAACTGCTTTCTACTGCTTGTCTCATATATTTAGGAGAAGCATCCACATAACTCTCGCCACCGGCAAACACACTGCCTTGATTATTACGTAAGCGGAAACCGAATTTCGTTGCTATAAAAATCTGATTTCTTCTTTCAGCCAATACCTTAGATAATAATCGCTCATTAGCACCATTGCCATACACATCAGCTGTATCCCAAAAGTTGACGCCAAGCTCCAATGCACGGTACAATGTTTTGATGCTTTCTTTTTCATCAGCTACTCCATACGCAGCACTCATTCCCATGCAACCTAATCCGATAGCGGACAGGTTCTCTCCTGTTTTACCTAATTTTCTGTACTTCATAATTTATATTTCTAGTCGGTACAAAATTAAGGAGAGGCATTCAGATTGAATGATACAATTCAAAGCATCATTTGCACAAATCAAATAATTGCCTGTTCTCTGATTTCACTAGGGGATTTACCAGTATGCTTACGATAAAATTTACTGAAATAAGAGACCGTTTCGAATCCCAAACTATACGCTATTTCTGATATAGAAAGATTACTGTGTAACAAATATTGCGTACATTCTTTGGTTATTCTTTCCGCAATCATCTCAGAGGTTGTTTTTCCTGTCGTATCTTTAACGACTTTATTTAAATGATTAATATGCACAGACAGGCGGTTTGCATAATCGGCAGGAGTACGTAAATTTAATATCGCGTGCGGATAATCAACCGGGAATTGCCTGTCTAACAATTCTATGAATAATTCAGTAATACGCTGTGAAGCATTCGGGAACGACTCATACTGATTGAAATCTTGCATTTTCAAGGCTGTATGTATCAACAAATGAAGGTAGCATCGCAACACATCAGACTTATTCACATAGCCGGATTGGTTTTCTTCCTGCATCTGCATGTATATATCCAGCACTTTATCAACTTGCGTATCATCCAAAAAGAAGACTTTATCTCCTGTTATTTTAAATAATGGGGTATTGGCTAACGAACCGTTTTTTTCTTCCGACTGCACAAACTGTTCATTGAAAATGCAAAACATTCCTTTCTGTTCTTCACTGATTGATTCCCAAGCATAAGGAACCAAAGGATTGGAAAACAACAATGCAGGACGGTTTACCAAAATCCATTTATCTGCATAATATAGTTTTCCCACACCTATAATCAATGTAATTTTATAAAACTCTCTGTAACTGAATTGTACTGTTCCAAAATTACATTACCGGGAGAAAATATTAAAGTAGGGTTTCTCCTTAGAATAAATAGCATCCGGTTGAGAAGGACAAAGCTGTATCCTTTTATAGAATTACGAAATACTTTCAGGCATAATAACGAGTATTTATTGCAAAATAAACAATTATTATCCGAAGAGAGCTTACTTTTCAGGTAATAACACTATTAAATCCTCACACTCTTCTATTAAATAGTATGCAATGAACACTAAAAATTCGGAATCTGATGCATTATCAAAATGCAGTATAGGCTTATTCTTAGGTTCGTAAAATACTTCTCCACCTGTTAGCAATTGAGCTTTTTCTCCTTCAACCTGGAACGATAAAGTACCTGAAACAACATGCCCCACAACTGAACAAGGATGTAAATGATACTCAGCCTTTCCACTTTGCGGAATAACGACTCTTTTAATTTCGACTTTTGATAAACCTTGCTTTTCCTTCAATTGAATAGAAAGAAGATTGGTTCTTGCTACGTTATTCTTTTTCCATACTTGTGCAACAATTTAAAATGATTAATACAATGAATACTGCTATCTTATTCATGATAGATTTGTTTGCTGCAAAGATAGGACAGAGCAAGAGCTTATTTCATTGACCTATGTTAAGAGATTTAAGACGGCTCAATGATTCAGGTTTTATTCCAAGATATGATGCTATATGATATTGTGATACATGTTGTTCTATATTAGGATAAGTTTGTAGAAGTAATTTATATCTGTCTAAAGCATTATCCATAAGTAATGATGTCTCTTTCCTGCATTTTTTAATAAAGAGAGTGTCTGCTATATATTTTCCCAATTTATACCACTCATTCGAGGCTTGTAGTAATTGGTCATAATTAGTTTTAGATAAACAATATATAACCGAGTCTTCCAATGCCTGTATGCTTCCTACACTTGCCTCTTTAGTTAGAAAACTTCTATAAGATGTGATAAATGAACCTTCAAAATAAAAGTCACTGATATAATCGTCTCCTTCCTTTTCTATGTAAGAGCGTAAAACTCCCGATTCCACAAAGCCTATAAATCTACAGATTTGTCCCTGATGCAATAAATAGTCTTTCCGCTTCAAAAAAACTTTATCGCATGTATCTATCAGCCTTCCATATAAATCGGACGATAAACCTACTTCGTTGATTAGAATGTTCTCTAATATCATATTTTATCTATACCATACGCCCCCATTTAATACACCGTTACTATTTCCCCCCTCTCCTTCCGAGTTGAGAAACATTCGGGTTGTTCTGCGATATATCCCAATGGTATAATCGCTACCGGATATTTTTCAGCTGGTAATTGAAAGTTTGTTCTAAGTAAATCCAAATCAAAGTTACAAACCCAGCAACTACCTAATCCCATTTCTGTAGCAGCAAGACAAATATGTTCTGTTGCAATGGCGGCGTCGATGTCTGCATGATTTTTATTATCAGACTTACGTACCCAGGCTTCCGATCTATCAGCACATACCACGATATAGACTGGTGCTTTTGCAAACCATTCTCTATTATAACATTGCTGTATCTTCTTTTTCTGTTCTTCACTGATTACAACCATGAAATGCCACGGTTGATAATTTACCGCAGAAGGAGCTAACCGGGCACATTCAATAATATAATCTATCTTATCCTGTTCGACCTTATCCGACTTATAATTTCTTGCTGAAAAGCGTTTCTTTGTTAGTTCTAAAAAGTCCATACCTTCGCTGTTTTTAATATTTGGAGTAAAATATCTGTAAAATTACGCTTTACAAACTATATTTGCTACATGAATAGAGATAATTTGTAATAACTTCACCCTCTTAAAAACAAAATCACTAAAAGACAAAATCATGGCTACTATTTTAAAATCAACCGAAAGAAACTTTCAGGAAAATCCGAACAGGATTGAGCCTTTCAAATTATTCACAGACATCTCCAGAACCCAAAAAGGAGTGGAACCGGAAAATTTAAATTTCGACTTGCGTCAACTGAATCCCGGACAATACTGTTCTGCGTACCATTTCCACCGATACGCAGAAGAATTATTCTTGATTATCTCCGGCTCTGCCACCTTAAGAACACCTAAAGGGTTAGAAGCCGTAAGCAGCGGAGATTTGATTTTTTTCGAAAAAGGTGAAACCGGAGCACATCAATTATACAATCACACGACAGAACCCTGCGTATACCTTGATATAAGGACATTTATCGGACATGACATTTGTGAATATCCGGATTCCGATAAAATATATCTTGTTCCGTCAGGTGAGATATTCAATAAATCCGCGCAATCCGGTTATTTTGACGGAGAAGAAAATCCCCAGGAGAAATGGAGGGAACTTCAATGAAGCCAGACAATATCACTCGCGAAGAATTATGGGCCAGACAAAACCTATCAGCTACCGGCATCGATTACGCCGTTTGGGAACGAGACAAAGCCATGCTCCTGCAAATGGCGAAAATAAATCGTACCTGTACCTTCGTTGTCGATGTCTACAAATGCAGATATGCTTTCGCTTCCTCAAACTTTTCCGACTTGCTGGGATATGACAGCCATAAAATTGCCACTCTCGAAAAACAGGGTGACTATCTGGAATCACGTATCCATCCGGACGATCGCCAGCAACTGGAGGCTTTCCAAATCCGGTTGGGAGAATTCATTTACAGCCTCCCTGCCGCTGAACGGAACAACTATTGCAATATTTACAGTTTCCGTGTCCGCAACATCCGTCAACAATACGTACGTGTCATCAGTAAACATCAGGTAATGGAACAGGACGCAGCAGGAAAAGCATGGCTTATATTAGGGAATATGGACATTTCACCCAACCAGGAAGAGACAGATGGGGTAGATTGTACCGTCCTCAACCTCAGGAACGGAGAGATGTTCTCCCCTTCCCTCCCGCCCCGTCGGCAACCGATTCTCACTCCGCGGGAAACGGAGATATTACATCTTATCCAGGAAGGACTGCTAAGTAAGGAAATCGCTCATAAACTATGCATCAGTATCCATACAGTAAATATCCACCGTCAGAACCTGTTACATAAATTAGGAGTTCAAAACTCCATCGAAGCGATAAATGCCGGATTGGAATCTGGACTGTTAAACCGGCTTACGGCATCCACTCCACCACACCGGTAACCGGATATTGTTTTCTCCACTCCTCAAATTCGGCATAACTCCGCACACCGTCACGAATAACAGCCTGATAATACTCCACTCCCATGACCTTTTCCGTTACAGGTGTTTCAAATTTCAGTTGCAGGATAGCCCGTCTTGTTTCATCCGTCAGAACAGCAGCGATTCGCTTGGCTACCTTTTCAAAATAACCGTCATATCGGGAACCTTTCCGGATATGAATCATATCTATCTGCCAAAGTTCACCTTCCGGTTCCTGAAACCAGGCATGCCACTCCACGCACTCTTCAACCGTATGTAACAAGTTCGCACACTCTATTTTTTTGACAGACGGATTCTCCGCCAGTTTTGCCATCGCCCGGAAACTGTCTGATAATTCCAACGGAGAGGTATAAATATGAAAATCAATATCCCGGTGCGTCATCAGTAACCCCGTACTTAAAGAACCAACCAGATTGATTTCAGCCCCTATACTTTCCCAGGCGGGGATAACGCCGCTGTCCTCCACTACTTTCCAGGCCCGCTGCTGATTCAGCCGTGCTATATCGAGAATATCCATTTTTGTATTTTTAATGTGCACGCAAAAGTATGAAAAAGGCCGGAAATATAGCTATAAATCACTATTTAATAGACAGGTCGGTTCATGTAACTTTGTCCGTCCTTTCCAATCATTTTAATATAACAACAAGACAGCTATGGTATTCAACGAAACAGAAAAACAGGAAAAAGAATATTTACAAAAGATACTCAGTATCATACACGCTACGATTAACAATACCGACAAATCAGTTAAAGACCATGTAGACACCCTGCAAGAATACAAGGATTATTTATGGTCTAACAAAGACATAGACCCACACGAGATTCGTTCCATGCGTGAAAGTATCCTGAACCATTTCGCATTGGGAGAAAACGTCATCGATAAACGCAAACGGTTAGGCCGGATTCTCGATATTCCCTATTTCGGACGGATAGATTTCAAAGAAGAGAAAGATGGCAGTCAAACCACACCTGTTTACATTGGAATACACACATTCTACGACTCCATAAGCAGGACCAATCTGATATACGACTGGAGAGCCCCGGTTTCAAGCATGTTTTACGACCATGAACTGGGCGAAGCCTCCTACACCTCCCCGAACGGCGAAGTCAACGGCAAAATATCACTCAAACGCCAGTACCGCATCCGTAAAGGCCGGATGGAATATATGATTGAAAGTTCCCTCACCGTCCATGACGATATTCTACAGAAAGAACTCAGTGCCAATGCCGACGACAAAATGAAGAATATCGTAACGACTATCCAGCGTGAGCAGAATCAAATTATCCGTAACGAAGAAGCTCCCGTACTTATCATACAGGGAGTAGCCGGTTCCGGTAAAACCTCCATTGCCTTGCATCGTATCGCTTATCTGCTTTACACCCTGAAAGGAAATATTTCTTCCAGGGATATTCTGATTATATCCCCCAATAAAGTCTTTGCCGATTACATATCCAACGTACTACCCGAACTCGGAGAAGAGACAGTTCCTGAAACCAGTATGGAACAAATCCTTTCGGAATTACTCGAAAATAAATATAAATACCGGAATTTCTTCGACCAGGTAACCGAATTGCTGGAAAAACCATCCCGGGATTTTATCGAACGAATACAATACAAGGCATCGTTCGATTTCATTTCCCTGTTGGACAAATTCATCCTCCACATGGAAAACAATTATTTCAAGGCTACAGATGTCCGGCTCACCAGACATATCACCATCCCCGCCGGCTTCATCGAGGAACAGTTCAAACGATTCAACCGTTATCCGATGCGACAACGGTTTGAGACAATGACTGATTACATACTGGATATGATGAAAATCCAATACAACATATCCGTAACCACGTCAGAAAAGAACCTGCTGAAAAAAGAGATAAAAAAGATGTTCGGCGGAAACAACGATCTCCAGGTATATAAAGACTTTTTCAAATGGACCGGGAAACCTGAAATGTTTAAACTGCGCAAAGGCCATATCCTTGAATATGCGGACCTTGCCCCGTTGGCCTACCTGCACATGTCGTTGGACGGAAACACGACATATTCCCATATCAAACATCTCCTGATAGACGAAATGCAGGACTATTCGCCCATCCAATTTAAGGTAATTCAAAAACTTTATCCCTGCCGGAAAACTATTCTCGGCGATGCATGCCAATCGGTAAATCCCTATGGTTCATCAACAGCCGAAATGATTCGCAAAGCATTTGCTGCAGGAGAGGTCATGAAATTATGCAAAAGTTATCGTTCGACCGTCGAAATAACCGGCTTTGCCCAAAAGATACGTTCTAATGACGAACTGATACCAGTTGTACGTCATGGCAAAAAGCCGGAAATTCTCCGGTTCGGAAATGCTGAAGAAGAAATATCCGCCATCGCTCATTTGGTCTCTGTATTCAGAGAATCAGATTACAAATCATTGGGAATCGTATGCAAAACTGAATTACAGGCAAAAGAAATGGCAGAAAAACTTCAAAAACAAATCGAAAACATATATTTCCTGTCCAGTCAAAGTTCCGCTTTCATAAATGGCACCATCGTCACTTCTTCCCATATGGCAAAAGGGTTGGAGTTCGATGAAGTAATCATCCCCCAAACCAATAAGACAAATTACTGTTCGGAAATCGATAAAAGCATGCTTTATGTGGCAGTAACCCGAGCAATGCATCAATTGACAGTGACATATTCAGGGGAACAAAGTGAATTTATCCGTACGGCTACTCAACACTAAAATCCTCGGATTTGAACCCACTGTAATACCTTCCCGAAAAAGCGGTGAATTTCAACACACAATAATCCGGGTCGGTAACACCTTCTTTATAATACATTGTATCTCCCGGCAACCAGATTAATTCTTTGCTTGCCGGATCGGTCAGGACTTCGATTGTTCCTTTCAGCATCACGCCTTTGAAAAAGCGCCGGTCGCAAAAGTAAATACAGGAACGGTCATTCTCCCTGAACTGAGCCACACGCCTGGAAGATGTATTGGTAGTAAAATAAAATGTACGGATTCCTTCCCGCTTACGAGGTTGAAGCATTGCTTTGATATTAGGGAAACCTTCCTCATCAACCGAACCGAGGAATGAAACTGTCTGTTTGTCAACGATATTACCTATCGTCTTTTCCGGATCTCTCATAATTAAACTGTTATTCGTTTATAATAAGGGCAAAAATAGAGTATGAAGCTATCCCGGATGCAACAGTAAACAGGGAGAAAATGTCACTTTTTACGGTTTGTGCATTTTTCTGTATGCCAATGGAGTTTGTCCGGCATGTTGACGAAATGAACGGATAAAATAAGATACAGTATCATAGTTCAGCCGGGCGGCTATTTCCGAGACGGGTAAATCAGTATAGGTCAGCATCCTTTTGGCCTCTCCCATCACTTTGTTATGAATATATTGTTTGGTACTGACCTGCATGGAGGCCGTAATCATTTCATTCAGGTAATTCGGCGTAATACATAATTTATCAGCATAATAGCTGACTGCACGATGTTCTTTAAAAGACTTGTCGACCCAACGGATAAAGTTAGTAAGATGAAGGTTACGCCCCTTCACTATATCCGTTTTCCCTTCTTCCTCCTTGTATCCCCTGTCAAGGAGCATAAGAACCTCATAAAGCAGTGCCCTCAACACATGGTCACCATTCCGGGAGGACAGACCGATCTCATCCCTTATATTACATATCTGTTGGAAGATACGACTGGAAACTGATTCCGAAAGATGTATTTTTGCCGCAGTTTTGTCTGGATCAAAATAACTGAGATGCTGAACGAACTGGTCGTCTTTGAAAAAAGAGGAAAGAAACTCTTCCTCGAAAATAAGTGCATACCCATTTATAATATGATCTTTATCCCAATGACGTATCTCCCCCGGCTTTGAAAAAATCACATCACCGGGACAGACGTCATACTGTTGGTTATCAATTGAAAAAGAGCCAGAACCTTCGGTGACAAAAGTAATGTCATAGTAAGTCAGCGTATGCACCGGATTGATATCCAGAAACTTCTTGATGTTTTTCAGTTCGACAACATCCACCAGTAACTCACTACCATACTTGTGCTTATAAAATGTATAGCGGGGTATTGACTTTTTCATCGGACAAGCGTTATAAAACCAATTCATAAAGTTGGAACCATTTCAAATGCTCATAAGGCAGTCCCAGATCAACAGTCCCAATATATTGATAACCGAGTTTTTTATAAAGGCTAATAGCTGGTGTATTATCGACTGACACGTCCAACCGGATCGATTTCATCCGGTGACTAACCGCATATTGTTTAGCAAACTCCATCAATCGGGTCGCCACCTCCTGTTTCAAAAATGAAGGATGTACAACCAACGTCCGGATCACCAGAATATCAGCATATTCCGCCTCAACCAGCCAGCGAACCTGACTGTAAGCCTTTTCCGGCTCATGATTCAATATAATACTTCCGGCAACAGTTCCATTTTCAATGGCAACAAACAAGCATTTCTCATCAATCCCCTGCATGGCCGTCTCCCTGACAGGATATATATGTTTTATCCATCCCGGATAGTTTACCGTGGAAGACAGATAGTCATTCAACCCGTCATAAAGAACCTCCAGTTCGTCAAGATGATGCGTTGTGCCTTGTTCTATAATCATTGCCTGATGTTTTCTTATAAAAATAAATGCCTAATATCTTCCGGCTGGCAATGTAAAAGTCTCCTTATCCGTCAGATAACCGTCTGAAGACTTCAAACGGACAGACAGCACTATTTCTCCGGCTTTCAATTTAGGAGAAGCATGCAAGGTGACAGTATAACTGACTCTTTTATGCGGCGGTAACTGACGGATAACAAGAGGCTTTGAAAGTTTCACATATTTGCCTCCCTGTTCGACCTTGATAACAGGCTCAATATTGTAAGCCGTTTGTCTCCCTTCATTCGATAAGATAAACGAGATGCGGCAACTTTCTCCTGCATCTACGATCTGATTGTTATTCCGGTCTTCCAGATAAATATCCTCAATAACCAGATAGGGGACCTGATACTCTCTGGCACTCGCTGTATTCCTGTCACGTTGATTTTGAGAGGAAGCGGCGGCAGCCCCCAGAACTGTCCCTCCGACCGATCCTACAAACGAACCGATCGCCTCTCCGCGATATCCTCCGGCCGCATGCCCGATCACTGCACCGGTAACCGTACCCGCCAACATGCCGACCTGCGAACCCACTATCGTACGCGATGTCGGATCCATTGTCGCACAACCCGTGCCAATCACAGGTATCATCAGAAACAGGAGCCAATTCTTCATTCTCATATCAACATTTTTTATTTATCCGCTAAAATACAAATATTTAGCGGATAAAGGCTGATCAAAAACGTTATAATATTCGTCTAAACAGAAAACCGCCCTTGTTTCATCCGTTGAAAGAATTAATCCAGTGTCAGATTGAACTCGTCTTTCAGTTTTCCCAGGACGGGATTTACGGTCAATAAATGTTCGAACTTCTCGGTTGCCGTATAGGCTAAATGCTTTTCGTTCGTTTCGATAATCCGGACACGCATCTGGATACGTGTATTTCTGAGTTGTGCACGCAAATAATTCAATAAATCCACACAACCATTACTCAGTTCATCCTGCTGACCGGGATTATGTACACCTACTTCAAAGAAATAGTTTTCCTGCAAAACAGGCTTGCAGTTGATCATCGTATTCTTCAGATAAACTTTCTTATCGATAATTCCGCTTGCCGCATAAGCATCCCAACAACGTACCAGGTCTTCTTCCGTGAACTGGTTGACCATCTCCTGAACTGTCCGGTTTTCCTGCTGTCCCATCTGGTTCTTCGGTTTTTCCACACCGATTTCTTTCAGCGACGTACCTAAATGTTGCGGACGGGAAGGACGTTTAGGTGGAGTTGCAGCAGGAGGCTGCGGAATAACTGTTGCCGAAGAAGGCATATTCGAAGTTACTACACGACCATTGTTATTACCCATATCAGCCGGTTGCTGTGAAGCCGGTGAACCAGGATAACCGGATGGTTGAACTGGCTGACGAACAGGTTGCCCCTGTGGTGAAGCCTGTGTGCCCTGAGAAACAGGCTGTCCAGGAGCACCGGATGCGATCGGTTCAATTACTCCTTTTTTTTTATCGTCGGCTGCCTGCCCTGCATTACTCAGCTGGCAAAGCTGGATAAGCGTCAGTTCCAACAGCAGGCGCTTATTACGGCTGGCACGATAATTCAGATCACAGGTATTGGCCAGTTCGATCGCCTTAAAAAGCAACTGATCCGGACAGCGTTTTGCCATCTCTTTATATCTTTCACGGATCGAGGCTCCGACTTCAAACAAGATCAGAGTTGCCTCATCCTTACAAACCAGCAAATCACGGAAATGGGCGGCCAACCCGGTAATGATATTCTGCCCGTCAAATCCTTTGCTCAATATTTCATTCAGGATCAAGATAGACGAACGTACATTTCCTGCCAGGATTGCGTCCGTAAGGCGGAAATAATATTCGTAATCGAGTACATTCAGATTGTCGATGACAGCCTGATAAGTAATATTGCCATTGGTAAAACTAACTACCTGGTCGAAAATAGACAGGGCATCACGCATACCGCCATCAGCTTTCTGGGCTATTACGTTCAAGGCTTCCGGCTCAGCAGTCACATTTTCCTGAGAGGCAACATATTCCAGATGTTCCACCATATCGGCAATCGAGATGCGGGAGAAATCATATATCTGGCAACGCGACAGAATAGTCGGAAGTACTTTATGCTTCTCGGTAGTCGCTAAAATAAACAGGGCATGATGCGGCGGCTCCTCCAACGTTTTCAGGAAAGCGTTGAATGCAGCCGAACTCAGCATATGAACCTCATCGATGATGAATACCTTATATTTTCCGATTGCAGGCGGGATACGCACCTGGTCGATCAACGAACGGATATCGTCGACCGAGTTGTTGGAGGCAGCATCCAGTTCATGAATATTATAGGAACGCTGTTCATTGAAAGCCTGGCATGATTCACACTCGTTACAAGCCTCGCCGTCTGCTGCCGGGTTCAGGCAATTTATTGTCTTCGCAAAGATTCGTGCACACGAAGTCTTCCCGACACCACGCGGTCCGCAGAAAAGGTAGGCATGTGCAAGTTTGTTACTTTGTATTGCATTTTTTAGTGTAGTGGTAAGAGACTTCTGCCCTACAACACTACGGAAAGTAGACGGGCGGTATTTTCTTGCCGATACAATATAATTGTCCATTCTTTGCTTTTTTATTAACAACACAAAGATATACAAAATAATTCATTTACCTTTGCAAAAACGAAGTTCCATGTCACGCATAAAAGACTTTTACAACAAGTATCTATCCAGGATAAATGCCTACTGGTTGGTTATCATTGGATTTTTGATCCTCACTTTTACAGTGGGCGACAGCAATTTGTATAAGCGGTATACGTACGACGAAAAGATCCGCAGCCTGGAAAGAGAGATCAAACATTATCAGAAAGAGATCGAGATAAACAGTAAGAAACTGAACGATCTTCGTACCGACAAAGAAGGTCTGGAACGCTTCGCCCGTGAAGAATATTTCATGAAGAAGCCGAACGAAGACGTCTATATCATCAAAAAGAAATAATGAATCAAAAAGCAAGAACAATCATTTTCAATATGGCCGGTTTACTGATACTGGCCGGGGCAGTCCTTTTCCTTACCAAATGGTTTCTGGCACCTTACCTGTTTGCCGTCGGAGCCGCCGGAATGGCTGTATGCTTCCTGACGCTCTCTACTAAAGATATGGAGTTTCGCGAACGCAGGTTGCACCGTTTTAACATAATAGCCTCTGTCCTGATGATCTGTGCCTCCGGGTTGATGTTCAAAGATATGAAAGAGTGGATTATCTGCCTGACAATTGCAGCCGTACTATTGCTCTACTCATCATTCGTTTCCGGAAAGCAACAAAAATAATCCTATCAAATTTCCCCACCCTATTTTATTATGTGGGGAATTTTCCCCTTCTATATGGGGAAATACCCCCATTGCAGTGGGGAAACGCCCCCATTAGAGTGGGGAAATACTCCCATTGTAATGGGGTTTACTCTCTACATAACAATAAATAAAACGGTATGATACAAAAAAAGCTGTTACATTAAATGCAACAGCTTTTTTTGTATATCGTTTTTGATACTACTTATTTTCCGCTGGAATAGCTCTTATTCAACAAGTCGATCAATTCGTTTGTGATATCGTAAGCATCGCCGGCTAACAAAATATTATCTTCTGCGGTGTTACTGAAAATTACCTGATATCCTTTTTCCTTATTATATACTTTCAATTTTGAAACTACTGTATCACGAAGCTGTTCGTTCAGCTTCTGACGTTCCATTAACAAATCCTGTGACAATTTAGCATCCAAGTCTTTCAGTTCCTGTTCTTTCTTCATCAGACGTTCCTGCTCTTGTTGAGCTCTTTCACGAGTTAGGAATGCATTATTTTCTGCTTTACGATAGAATTCCTGAACTTCATTCTGCAAATTACGTGCCTGCTGTGTTACATTAGCACGCGAATTTTCTTCTTTTTTCAGGAGCTGTTCATTCAGATCCTTGAAATAATTATAATTAAGCAAAAGCGAATCTACATTGACATAGGCTATAGGAAGCAGGTTTGTTGTATCACCTTCTCCGGATGCAAATGTTTTTGTTACTGTTGATTCTTTCTTGTCGGAAAATTGCATTATGAACAATATCACGACAGCCACCGCGAGCACACCATTAATTACGTAGTTAATGTTCTTCATAAAGTGTAAATTAAATCCTTATTTTATTCTTCTATTTCTTTTACTCTATCATATAGATTCTTTTGCTTCTTCTGTTCGCGGTCTTGCGTCTTGGCACAATGGATACCTTTTTTACTCAGTGCTCTGTTACCTCCGACATGCGTATTCGGGAACCTTCCCCCCTTCTTGAATATCACTTTTACAGCAAGTAACACAACACAAATAACAAGAATTATGACCGTTAATAATATCGTTGTAAGCATTTTCTCTATATTTGTGGACGCAAATATAAGAGTTTAAGTGATTATAAAGTATCTTTTTGGTATTTAATTCTACTTTTTTTCATACATAACTCCTGAAATGATTGCATTATTAACTATATAGTAACAACTATAATATATTGTAACATTATGAAGATTACTGACTTAAAGCCTGAAATCGTCTGGAAGTTTTTCCACCAGGTAACACAAGTGCCCCGTCCTTCAAAGAAGGAAGGCAAAATGATCCAGTATCTGGAATCGTTCGCAAAAGAGTATAAAATCGCCATAAAGAAAGATGCAGCCGGAAACATCCTGATGTCGAAGCCTGCAACACCCGGATATGAAAAGCTGCCGGTTGTTATCCTTCAGTCGCACATGGATATGGTTTGCGAGAAAAACAACGGAACCGTTCATGATTTCGACAACGACCCGATCGAAACAATTGTAGACGGAGACTGGCTGCGTGCCAACGGAACAACGCTGGGAGCCGACAATGGTATCGGTGTTGCCGCCGAACTGGCTATCCTGGCTTCCGACGATATCGAACACGGACCGATCGAATGCCTGTTCACTGTTGACGAAGAAACTGGCCTGACCGGAGCTAAAGCTCTTGAAAAAGGCTTCATGACCGGAGATATCCTGTTAAACCTCGACAGCGAAGACGAAGGCGAAATCTTTATGGGCTGCGCCGGAGGAAAAGATACACAGGCTGTGTTCCATTGCGAACAACGCCCGACCAACCCCAATATGTTATATTTCAAAATTGATGTAAAAGGATTGAACGGCGGACATTCCGGCGGTGAAATACATAAGGGGCTGGGTAATGCAAACAAAATACTGGTTCGTTTCCTGTATTTATTGAACAATGAAGCAGACTTCACTTTGTGTTCGATTGAAGGGGGTAATCTGCGCAATGCGATAGCCCGTGAAGCGCATGCAGTCATCGGACTTTATTCGGAAGATAAAGAACAGGTTCGTGTACTGCTCAATAACTATACGGCGGATATCGAAAACGAACTGAAACATATCGATCCTAACGTACAGATCACCATGGAATCGACCGACCGTCCGGAATTATGCCTGTCTAATTTCGATATGGAAAAGGTTATCCGGGCCTTGCATGCTTGTCCCCATGGCGTTATCGGCATGAGCCATGACATCGAGGGATTGGTTGAGACTTCTACCAACCTGGCTTCCGTAAAAATGAGACATGAAGCCGAAACAGAACAATTGATAATCACTGTCGGAACCAGCCAGCGTAGCTCCATCGAATCATGCAAAAACATGATTGCCAACCAGGCAGCCTCCGTATTTAAACTGGCCGGAGCGATTGTTACCCACGGTGACGGTTATCCGGGATGGGCTCCTAATCCGGATTCCAAAATCTTGAAAGTCGCACAGGATACATATAAACGTTTATTCAATAAGGACGCCAAGATCATGGCTATCCATGCCGGACTGGAATGCGGACTGTTCCTCGAAAAATATCCTAATCTGGATATGATTTCTTTCGGACCGACTTTAAGAGATGTTCACTCTCCGAACGAACGGATCAAAATTAAGACCGTCGGTTTGTGGTGGGCTCATCTTTTAGAATTATTAAAAAGCGTACCGGCAAAATAAAATTAAATATTCTGCGTTATAAAAAGAGGATTAACACTTTAATCGTGTTTTTCCTCTTTTTTTATGTTAATGCCTGAAAACATTCTTTATAAATCGTTTGTTTATAAAGAAACAAGAACACAAAGGCATACATTTTAACATTTAGAGAAAATGAAAAGAATTACAGCGCCGTTGCTTATAATATGTACACTTTTACTCAACCTGTTGGCTGGATGCGACGGGCTGGACGAAAATTATTCGACCAATCCGAATCACCGGTTGAGTTTCTCGACAGATACCTTATCATTCGATACTGTCTTTACCACGATAGGTTCAGCCACAAAACAATTCATGGTTTACAACAAAAACAGTGAACCGCTGAATATAGAGAGAATCATACAAGCCTCGCCTGCTACCAGCGGATTCCGTATCAACGTGGACGGACGAAAAGGTGACAACTTCGACAATGTCAGAATTGCAGCCAAAGACAGCATGTATATATTTGTAGAAGTCACTGTCAATCCGAATGGAAAAGACCAACCGTTATTAATCCAGGATTCAATAGTGTTCACCTACAACAGCGTGAAACAAACAGTTTTACTGGAGGCATGCGGACAGGATGTCAAGCTGATAAAAGGCGGACAGACATTGAGTGAAGACACCAAGCTGACAGCCGAACGTCCTTATCTGATATATGACAGCCTGATGATAGACAAAGGTGTAACAGTTAATATCGAAGAAGGCACCACTTTCTATATGCACGACAAAGCAAAGATCATCGTTGACGGAACGATCATTGCGAACGGAACCATGGATAAACCGATAGTCTTCCGCGGTGACCGTCTCGATTTCATACTCGACATACTACCCTACGACCGCACACCGGGACAATGGGAAGGAATTGTATTCAACAATGAAAGTTTTGACAACATATTTAATAATGTAATAGTAAGAAACGGAAACAACGGCATAACCTGCAAGGCTTCTGATCCGGAAAAATCCAAATTGAAGATTAACAATTCGCAGATCACCAATATGGATGGGAATGTATTGACTGCAACCAACTGCAATCTGGAAGCCGCTAACAGCGAGTTCACAAATGCTACGGTAGACGTTGTTGTATTAAATGGAGGCAAATATAGCTTTACACATTGTACACTTGCAAACTACATCTCTGCCAAAAGCCGGCATTCGGAATCTAAAGAAGGTGAAGCCAGTCATACCTTACAACTATTTGACAATTATTCAAATTCAAATAAAGCGATCATGCCATATGATTTATTACAAGCTAATTTCGACAATTGTATAATCGATGGTAGTCTAGGTGCCGGTAAAGAAATAAAAATCGATATTGGGACCAAGTCCATGCTCCTAAGAAACAACGATTTAAAATATCATTTCGATCACTGCGTCGTAATGATGGATCAAACCAGTAGTGAAAACTTTACCGATGTCATTTTTATTAAAGGAAAAGACGAGAGTAAAATGGAGTACCGGATGACCGGCGGAGAAAAGAATAAATATATGTATGATTTCCGTCCGGATAAAGAAACAACTCCCGGCGTAGGTAAAGCCGATTTGTTTGTTTCCCAGAAATATCCGGTCGATCGTAACGGCGTAAACCGACTGACAAACAACGGGCCGGATATAGGCGCTTATGAATTTGTTCCTAAAGAAGAAGAATAAAAACAATTAAATATGACCAGGACCTTAACTATATTAATTTGCGTTCTCGCCTTTCTCTCCCATCCGGTAAACGCCCAGCCCGGATTCAGGGTCATGAGTTACAATGTAGAGAACCTGTTCGACACCGAAGACAATCCGGACAAGAACGATAATGACTTCCTCCCGTCGGGTAATCATCACTGGACACGCGGACGATATTACCATAAACTTCAGCAAATAGCCAAAGTGATCAGCGCCGCAGGTGAATGGGATACTCCCGCCCTAATCGGCCTCTGTGAAGTGGAAAACGATTCCGTCCTGATCCATTTGCTGAACCGGACACCTTTGAAACAACAACAATACCGGTACTGCATGACACACGGTTCAGATACAAGGGGAATAAATTCCGCCCTTCTTTATCAACGAACTCAATTCGGATACATCAGCCATAAAGAACACCCGGTACTCTTCACCCATAAAACACATAAACAGACACGTAACATTCTCCATGTATGGGGAAAAGTAATAACCTCCGATACATTAGATGTATTCGTCTGTCATCTTCCTTCGCGCTACGGAGGTGAAAAGGAAAGCGAAGCCGACCGCTTCGATGCTGCCCGTACATTAAGGCATCTGTGTGATTCCTTGCTGCAAATCCGGAAAACGCCTCAGCTGCTGATCATGGGAGATTTTAACGACACACCGGAAAACGCCAGTATCACACAAATACTGTCTGCCGGAAAAACCTCCGGAAATCCGGTATCCGGCAAGCTCTACAACCTTTTTGCCGATCCCCATGTCCTGAACAACCCCGGAACCCACAAGTATCAGGGAGAATGGAATCAGCTGGATCATATCATCGTATCCGGCAATCTGATCGATAAAAACTCTCCCATGCATGTTGTTCCCGGAAGCAATCGAATATTCATGCCCCCCTTCCTGCTCACTAATGATAAGACCTGGCACGGCAAACGACCTTTCCGCACCTATTATGGTTTTAAATATGAGGGTGGTTACAGCGATCATCTACCTCTCATTACCGACTTTTTACTATCTTTGCCTAACAAAGATTGAATTAAAACAGACATGCAGATACATCATATACTGGCAGGGATTTTCCTCTTTGCCGGAATTACAAACAACACAGCCGAAGCCCAGCAACTTCGCAAACCGATGGATATTCCGGTCTTGCTAAGCGGGAATTTCGGAGAACTGAGAAGCAATCATTTCCATTCGGGAATAGATTTCAAAACACAAGGTGTCGAAGGGAAACCGATCCACTCCGTGCAGGACGGCTATGTCTCACGCATTTCGGTAAGTCCCTGGGGATATGGCAACGGCCTGTATATCACACATCCGGATGGTACGACTACTGTTTACGGCCATCTTCAGAAATTCTCCCAAAAGATCACCGCTTATCTCAAAGAAAAACAATACGAACAGGAAAGCTTCAATGTAAACCTGAGCCTCACTCCGGATGAACTACCTGTTAAAGAAGGCGAACTCGTCGCGCTGAGCGGAAACACGGGAAGCTCCGGCGGTCCGCACCTCCATTTCGAAGTGCGCGACACAGAGACGGAAGAACCGATGGACCCGATCGAATACTACAAAGATTTAATAAAAGATACGCAGGCTCCCAAGATACAGGGAATCATGGTCTATTCAATGCCAGGAAAGGGCGTTGTGAACGGAAGCCGCCGGAAACTGGAACTAAAACCGGTCACAGCCAAAAACGGAAAACAAACACTGACCGGAAAGATTGAAGCCTGGGGAGAAATCGGACTGGCTGTAAAAGGATACGATTACATGGATAATACCTCCAATATTTATGGTATCAAAGACATCACACTGACGGCAGACAGCCAGGTTATTTTTCATAGCAACCTGGATCGTTTCGCCTTCGATGAGAGCCGTTACCTGAACAGTTTCACAGATTTTGAAGAATGGAAAGAACACCGTTCGTTCTATATCAAAAGTTTTGTCGACCCGGGAAACCGGCTTCGTTTCATCGAAAGCCTTAACCGCGGGATCCTGACTATCGACGAACCCCGCACCTATCACCTGACTTACCAGTTGGCAGACGCTTTCGGCAACACGACCCAGCTTTCTATCCAAATCGAAGGCAAAGAACAACCGATCCCGGAAGTCGACACGGAAAACACAGAATTGTTCCATTGGTGGAGCGACAACCGTTTCGGAGCCAAAGGAATCCGCCTGACAATCCCGAAAGGAAATCTTTATGACGACTTATATTTCCACTATTCCGTCAAAGAAGACAGCGCTGCGCTGGGCGCCACACATATATTACACAACAAACCGGTCGCTTTCCACAAATCAGCCAAATTATCCCTCCGGTTGCAAACAGACACACTGGAGAACAAACAGCAATACGGTATTGTCCGACTGCAAAACGGACGCCGGTCATGGACCGGAGGTGTCTACCGCAACGGCTGGGTCGATGCCGATATAAAAGAAATGGGAAGCTACACGCTCGGTCAGGACCTTGTCCCGCCGACCATTACACCTCTCAATCCGGCAACATGGGTCAGTAAACAAGCCATCGCACTCAGGCTGTCGGACAACCTGAGCGGTGTACAAACATACCGGGGTGAAATTGACGGTCAATATGTTTTATTTGAAATGAATAGTAAGTCCGTCATTACCTATCACTTCGATAAAGAGCGGCTGGCAAGAGGGAAACACACGCTGAAACTGGTTGTAACAGATGCCTGTGGAAATCAATCCACTTATACTTATCCGTTTACGTGGTAAAAAATAACTTTTTCTTTTTTCTTGAAAATAAAGCTGCAAGCCATTGTTTACAACAATTAATTTGTATCTTTGTTTTCTCCTAAATAAGGAAATAACACATATATAAATGCAAGATATTTGGGTATGGAAAACAACGAACTGCTAGAAATGGTAAGAAGTAAAGCGCAAAGCTGGCTTACCAAAAGTTATGATGCCGAAACAAAAGCAAAAGTTCAGGAATTATTAGACAGCGAAGATCCGACCGAACTGATCGAATCTTTCTACAAAGACCTTGAATTTGGTACAGGAGGTTTAAGAGGTATCATGGGTGTAGGAACCAACCGTATGAATATTTATACTGTCGGTGCTGCTACACAAGGTTTGTCAAATTATCTGAAAAAGGAATTTGCCAATCTGGATCAGATCAAAGTTGTTATCGGCCATGACTGCCGTAACAATAGCCGCAAGTTTACCGAAATCTCGGCAGATATCTTCTCTGCTAACGGTATAAAAGTGTACCTGTTCGAAGACCTTCGCCCGACACCGGAAATGTCTTTTGCTATCCGTAAACTGGGATGCCAGAGCGGTATCATCCTGACAGCTTCACATAACCCGAAAGAATACAATGGTTACAAGGCTTACTGGGACGACGGTGCACAGATGATCGCTCCGCACGACCGTAACACGATCGCCGAAGTAAACAAGATCCGCAATGCCAGCGACATCAAGTTCAAAGGCAATAAAGACCTGATTGAAATCATCGGTTCTGAAATCGACAATTTGTATATCGACGCTTTGACGACTATTTCCCTTTCTCCGGAAGCGATCAAACGTCACCATGACATGAAGATCGTTTACACTCCGATCCACGGTACCGGTGTAGAGATTGTTCCGGCTACATTGAAAGCATTCGGATTCACCAATATCATCCATGTTCCGGAACAGGATGTTGTAAGCGGCGACTTCCCGACAGTTGTTTCGCCAAATCCGGAAGAACCGGCAGCACTGGCTATGGCTGTTGAGAAAGCGAAAGAAACAGATGCCGAACTGGTTATGGCTTCCGACCCGGATGCTGACCGCGTTGGAGCAGCTGTTAAGAACAACGAAGGCGAATGGGTATTGCTGAACGGTAACCAGACTGCTTTGATGTTCGTTTATTACCTGATTACCCGCTGGAAAGAATTAGGCAAGGTAAACGGTAAAGAATATATCGTAAAAACAATCGTTACAACCGAGCTGATCCGTACGATCGCTGAGCGCAACGGTGTTGAAATATACGACGTTTACACCGGTTTCAAATGGATTGCCGACGTAATGAAGAAAAACGAAGGAAAGAAAAATTACATCGGTGGCGGTGAAGAAAGCTACGGATTCCTTTGCGAAGACTTCGTTCGCGATAAAGATGCTGTTTCCGCATGTGCTATCCTGGCAGAAATCGCAGCATGGGCAAAAGATCAGGGTATCACCATGTACCAGTTGTTGCAGAACATCTATGTACAATATGGCTTCTCTAAAGAAAAAGGTATTTCTGTTGTGAAAAAAGGCAAGAGCGGTGCAGAAGAAATCGAAGCGATGATGAAGAACTTCCGCGAAAACCCGTTACAGGAAATCGCTGGTTCTAAAGTTTCATTATTCTATGATTATGCATCACTGAAAGGTTACAGCTACATCGATAACGAAACGATCACGCTGGATATGCCGACAACTTCCAACGTACTTCAATACTTCACTGAAGACAATACGAAAATATCTATCCGTCCTTCAGGAACAGAGCCGAAGATTAAATTCTACTGCGAAGTTCATTCAAAAGTAAAAAGCCTGGAAGATTTACCGGAAGCAAACAAAGCTGCCGAAGAAAAGATCAACCAGATCAAAGCATCTTTGGGTATCTGACCAGATAGTTAAATAAAAAAGCGGGACAAGAGGTTCAACTTCTTGTTCCGCTTTTTTACTACGTACATTCAGTACTTATCATATTATTCCGATTTCAAATCTTCTTTCCCAAAACAAAGCGGTAAAAGCGATGCCGCACTCGGAGCAACCATCACATCCTTTATTCCGCAAAGCAACACTTTCACAGGCTTACCATATCGCTGTTCTGTCTCCAACAACACCTGCCGGCAAGCACCGCAAGGCGAAATACTTTCCACCTGCTTCCCTCCTGTTGCCGCCGCAATTGCCAGGGCAACTACCGGAATATCGGGATACTGATGTCCGGCATGGAACAAAGTAACCCGCTCCGCACATAAGCCGGATGGGTAAGCCGCATTCTCCTGGTTACTTCCCGTCACAATTGTCCCGTCAGCCAGTAACGCTGCCGCCCCGACATGAAATTTTGAATAAGGAGCATATGATTGTTCCGTTGCCTTCAAAGCCGCATGAACCAAAGGCAGTTCCTCATCCGGAACTTCGTTCAGCGAATAAACCGTTATTTTTGTTTCCAGTTTGATTTCTTTCATAAGACTGATGATTAGATAAACAAAGATAGTAAATTTGTATCTTTGTCCGATAAAATACGAATAATTCCAAATCAGGATATGCAAATACCCCTACTCACCCCTCAAAAAGACCCGATGGGCGCCGCTATCGCAGATTATTTCGCGAACGGTAAAGCTAGTAAACTCCGCGTTTTTTCTTCCATGTTCGATGAAGATGAAATCCCGGTGAAACAGTTATTCCGCAATTTTACGGAAATGCCGGCACTGGAACAAGAGGCACTCCGCATGAGTGAAGGCAGAATACTCGATGTCGGTGCCGGAAGCGGCTGCCATTCGCTGGCATTGCAAGAAATGGGAAAGACGGTAAAAGCCATCGACATCTCACCTTTGTCTGTAGAGGTCATGCAGAAAAGAGGCGTAAAGGATGCCTGCCTGGAAAATTTCTTCAACGAACAGTTCAGCGGCAGCTTCGATACGATCCTGATGCTGATGAACGGTTCGGGGATTGTCGGAAAGATAGCCAATCTCCCGATTTTCTTCCATACTTTAAAACGCCTGCTTGCCCCGGGAGGTTGTGTATGGATGGACTCTTCCGACCTCCGTTACCTGTTTGAAGATGAAGATGGCAATCTCGATATAGATATTGATGATGACTATTACGGAGAAGTGGATTTTCGCATGCAATATAAAAATATCAGGGGCGACCGATTCGACTGGTTATACCTCGATTTTCAAACGCTCAGCCTGCATGCAGCAAACAACGGGTTCAAAGCGGAGAAGATACGGGAAGGAGAACATTTTGATTATCTGGCTAAAATTAGCAGGATATAAACCAGTATTTTATAGATTATTTAGAAGAATAATATATCCAGCTTCATTATCTTTGCGAAAATAAATACTTTAGGAACTCGTTTTATGAAACTGACAATACGGATTTTTTGCCTCTTATTTTTTATAGCGACATTAGCGGAGGCAGCAACCCAGCGCAAAATACCTTCATACGAAAAGTATATAAAAACATACAGCGCTCTGGCTATAGAACAACAAAAGAAGTACAAAATTCCCGCCAGTATCACTCTGGCACAGGGACTACTGGAGTCGGGAGCCGGACAAAGCGACCTGGCACGCCGCTCAAACAACCACTTCGGCATCAAATGTCATTCCGACTGGCGCGGCGGACGTGTTTATCATGACGACGACCTGCGTGGAGAATGTTTCCGTAAATACAAACGGGTGGAAGATTCATATGAAGATCACTCCAAATTTTTGAAACGCTCGCGTTACGACCGGCTTTTCCAATTAAAAATAACTGATTACAAGGGTTGGGCCAGAGGTCTGCAAAAATGTGGTTACGCAACCGATCGCGCATATGCCAACAAACTGATTAAAGTAATTGAAGATTATGAACTTTACCGTTATGATACCGGAAAAGTACACAAATCAACACGCCAGGAAAAGAAAAAACTTAAATACCCGACCGTCAAATATACGATATACAGAACTTACGGTCTACTGTATGTTTATGCCAAAGAGAACGACAGCTTCGACCAAATCGCACAGAATCTGGACTTCCCTGTAAAAGATCTGAAAAAGTTCAACGAAGTACCGGAAGACTTCCCGTTGCAAAAAGGCGATATCGTCTATATTGAAAAGAAGAAGAAGAAAGCCGATAAGCCTAATTACGACCATGTTGTACAAGTCGGAGAATCCATGCACAGCATCGCACAGAAATACGGAATACAGATCAAGAGCCTGTATAAGATGAATAAAAAAGACAAAGATTACGTTCCTGAAGAAGGAGATGTGCTTAAACTTAGATAAGTAACATAAAAAAATAGTATCTTTGCAGCCAAATATGTAAAAACAATGAGTGACCAACGTTACAACCTGCGCGGTGTATCCGCTTCAAAAGAAGATGTTCACAATGCAATAAAGAACATCGACAAGGGAATATTCCCTAAAGCATTTTGTAAGATCATCCCTGATATATTAGGCGGTGATCCTGAATACTGTAACATTATGCACGCTGACGGAGCCGGAACAAAATCATCCCTGGCTTACATGTACTGGAAAGAAACCAGTGACTTGTCAGTGTGGAAAGGTATTGCCCAGGATGCACTGATCATGAACATCGACGACCTGCTGTGTGTGGGTGCGGTAGACAATATACTTGTTTCTTCCACTATCGGACGTAACAAACTGCTTATCCCCGGCGAAGTAATCTCCGCCATTATTAACGGAACGGACGAACTGCTGGCAGAACTGCGCGAAATGGGTGTAGGCTGCTATGCCACCGGAGGCGAAACGGCCGATGTGGGCGATCTGGTTCGCACGATCATCGTCGACAGCACCGTGACTTGCCGCATGAAACGTGCAGACGTGGTTGATAACAGTCATATACAAGGGGGCGACGTAATTGTCGGAATGGCATCTTACGGACAGGCTACCTACGAAAAAGAATATAACGGCGGAACAGGCAGCAATGGTCTGACCTCTGCCCGTCACGACGTATTTGCCAAATATCTGGCAACCCAATATCCCGAAAGCTACGATGCAGCAGTTCCCGATGAACTGGTTTATTCAGGCGGACTGAAACTGACCGACAAAATCGAAGAACTGGGTATCGACGCCGGCAAATTGGTGCTTTCCCCTACCCGTACCTATGCTCCGGTAATCAAAGTATTGTTGGATAAACTACGTTCGCAGATACACGGTATGGTACACTGTTCAGGCGGAGCACAAACAAAAGTAATGCACTTCGTCGAAAACAAGCGTGTGACAAAGAACAACCTGTTCCCTGTTCCTCCTCTTTTCCGTATTATTCAGGAACAGAGCGGAACCGACTGGAGCGAAATGTACAAAGTGTTCAACATGGGTCACCGCATGGAGATCTATCTGTCGCCCGAACATGCTGAAGAAGTGATCAGCATTGCCAAGAGCTTCAACATTGATGCACAAATCGTAGGCTTCGTGGAAGAGGCGGATAAGAATGAATTGATTATTGAAAGCGAAAAAGGTCGCTTCGTATATTAATCTGATAAATGGCTGATAATAATTTATTAGGAAGACTGGACGGATTAGTAAGCCGTTTTGAAGAAGTCGGAACACTGATTACCGACCCGGCAGTGATAGCCGATATGAAACGGTTTGTAAAACTCAATAAAGAGTATCGCGATCTGGAGAAGATCGTGACTACCCGAAACGAATATGTCAATACATTAAATGGTATAAATGAAGCACGGCAGATGCTCGATACCGAGCAGGATCCTGAAATGAGGGAGATTGCCCGCGAAGAGTTGGATGCCTGCAATGCCCGCATTCCGGAACTGGAAGAAGAGATCAAGCTGTTGCTTGTTCCGAGCGATCCGGAAGATGATAAGAATGCTATCGTTGAAATTCGTGGCGGAACGGGAGGCGACGAGGCCGCCCTTTTTGCCGGCGACCTCTATCGCATGTATATCAAATACTGCGAAGTCAAAGGCTGGAAAGTCGCCCTGTCAAGTTGCAGCGAAGGTTCGTCGGGCGGATATAAAGAAATTATTTTCACCGTTAGCGGTGAGAAAGCATATGGTACGCTCAAATATGAATCGGGCGTACATCGTGTTCAGCGTGTACCCAGTACTGAAACTCAGGGACGTGTACACACCTCAGCAGCTACCGTGGCTGTGCTCCCCGAAGCAGACGAGTTTGATGTTGAAATTAATGAAGGTGAAATTAAGTGGGATACTTTCCGTTCGGGAGGTGCCGGCGGCCAGAATGTGAACAAGGTCGAATCGGGCGTACGTTTGAGATACGTCTGGAAGAACCCGAACACCGGCGTGAGCGAAGAGATCCTGATCGAATGTACGGAGACGCGCGACCAGCCGAAAAACAAGGAACGCGCACTTACCCGCCTGCGTTCTTTCATTTATGACAAAGAACATCAGAAATACCTGGACGACATTGCCAACAAACGCAAGACAATGGTATCGTCGGGCGACCGATCCGCGAAGATCCGGACATACAACTATCCGCAAGGACGTATCACCGATCATCGTATCAACTACACGATCTATAATTTATCTGCTTTCATGGACGGCGATATACAAGCCTGCATCGACCAACTGACCGTTGCCGAAAATGCAGAACGCCTGAAAGAAGCCGAACTATAACAATTTCACTATTTGACACAAGACAAGATGAACAAGCAACAATTATTCGAAAACATTAAAAAGAAACAATCTTTCCTTTGCGTAGGATTGGATACAGATATAAAAAAAATCCCGCAGCATTTACTTTCTGAAGAAGATCCTGTCTTCGCTTTCAACAAGGCAATCATCGATGCTACAGCCGATTACTGTGTAGCTTACAAACCGAACCTGGCTTTCTACGAAAGTCTGGGTGTGAAAGGTATGCTTGCCTTTGAAAAGACTGTTACTTACCTGCGCGAAAACTATCCGGACCAGTTCATTATCGCCGATGCGAAACGTGGCGATATCGGTAACACCTCCGAAATGTATGCCCGCTCTTTCTTCGACCATATCAAAGTGGATGCCGTTACAGTGGCTCCTTACATGGGCGAAGACAGCGTAAAACCGTTCCTGATCTATCCCGAAGCATGGGTAATCCTGCTGGCATTGACTTCAAACAAAGGCTCACAGGATTTCCAGATGACGGAAGATGCCAACGGCGAACGTCTGTTTGAAAAAGTATTGAAGAAATCGCAGGACTGGGCTACCGACGAACAGATGATGTATGTTGTCGGTGCAACTCAGGGAAAAATGTTCCTGGACATCCGTAAACATGCTCCCAACCACTTCCTGTTGGTTCCGGGTGTCGGAGCACAGGGTGGCAGCTTGCAGGAAGTGGCTCAATACGGAATGAACGATCAGTGCGGTTTGCTTGTTAACTCTTCACGTGCGATCATTTACGTAGATAAATCGGAGAATTTTGCCTCATTTGCCCGCGAAGCAGCACAAGCTGTACAACGTGAAATGGCAGGATATCTGCATGATAAGGGAATTATTCCCTGCAAAGCATAGGCTATCCCAATATTTTTCACCATTTTTGCAAACTGCTTTGTTCTTAGTGGAGCAGTCTCAATTCAAAATACAATATAACAAAATAAGTAATGGAGTTATCAGCCCAACAAATAGCGGACTTTCTTGGTGGAACCGTTGATGGCAACCCGGAAGTGAAAGTTAGCAACTTCTCAAAAATAGAGGAAGGACAACCCGGAACACTGACGTTTCTGGCTAATCCCAAGTACGAACATTATATCTATAATACAGAAGCAAGCATTGTTCTGGTGAATAACGACTTTTCTCCGGCTGAACAGATCACCGCTACTTTAGTGAAAGTTGAAAATGCATATTCTGCTCTTGCCATGTTACTCAACCTGGTAGAACAGTCAAAACCTAAAAAAGCCGGTATTTCTTCGGCTGCTTTCATTGCAGCCTCTGCGACAATGGGAGAAGATTGCTTTGTCGGCAACTTTGCCTATATCGGAGAACAGGTAAAGCTGGGTAAGAACTGCCAGATATATCCCAACGCATACATCGGTGATGGCGTGACTATCGGAGATAACTGCATTCTTTATCCGCATACAACCATCTATAACGGATGTAAAATCGGAAATAATTGTATCCTCCATGCCGGTTCTGTGATCGGTTCGGACGGTTTCGGTTTTGCTCCCGAAGGAGAGAATTATAAAAAGATCCCGCAACTGGGGAATGTTGTATTGGAAGACAATGTCGAGATCGGGGCCAATACCACGATCGACCGTGCCGTGATGGGGTCAACCATCATCCGCCGCGGTGTGAAACTGGATAACCTGGTGCAGATCGCCCATAACGTAGAAGTCGGAGAAAATACTGTAATGGCAGCCCAGGTAGGTATCGCCGGTTCAGTCAAGATCGGCAGCCATTGTATGTTTGGCGGACAGGTAGGACTGGCCGGACATATCCATATTGCCGACGGCGTCGTATTCGGTGCACAATCCGGTGTGATCAGCGACATCAAGGAAGCTAAGACTGTATTGGGTGCTCCGGCTATCGACGCGAAGAACTTCATGCGTTCAAGCGCCGTATTCAACCGCCTGCCCGATATGTACCGTACACTAGGACAGTTGCAACGCGAGATCGAACAATTAAAAAAGGAAATCAATAAATAATTAATATACGTATGCAGAAACAAAAGACGCTAGCCAAGAGTTTCTCGATGCAAGGTAAAGGCTTGCATACCGGACTGGACATACAGATCACGTTCAATCCGGCACCGGAAAACCACGGATACAAAATTAAACGTGTTGACCTGGAAGGACAACCTGTTATTGATGCGTTGGCAGAAAACGTAGCCAGTACACAAAGAGGTACCGTTTTATCAAAGAACGGCATCCAGATCAGTACAGTTGAACACGCAATGGCAGCATTATATGCCTACGAAATCGACAACTGCCTGATTGAAGTGAACGCTCCCGAGTTTCCGATTCTGGACGGTAGCTCACGTTTCTTCTCTGAAGAGATCCGGAAAGCAGGAATCGTTGAACAGAACGCTCCGAAAGATTTTTACATCGTAAAACATAAGATCGAAGTAAAAGACGAAGAAACAGGTTCTTCACTGATCATCCTCCCTGACGAGAAGTTCAGTGTGAATGTGCTGATCTCCTTCGATTCGCCCGTTTTATCCAATCAGTTCGCCACCATGAACGATCTGAGCGAGTTTCCCGAAGAAATTGCTGCTTCCCGTACATTTGTTTTCGTTCGTGAAGTGGAAATGCTCCGCCAGAACAATCTGATCAAAGGCGGTGACCTGGACAATGCAATTGTTATCTACGACCAGAAAATGCCGCAGGAAACACTTGACAAACTGGCAGACGAAGTCGGCATACCCCACAAAGACGTATGCGACCTGGGTTATATCAACAACAAACCGCTGGTATTCGACAACGAACCGGCACGCCATAAACTGATTGACGTACTGGGCGACCTGGCACTGATCGGCAAGCCTATCCGCGGACGCATCATCGCAACCCGTCCCGGACATAAGATCAACAACCAGTTAGCCCGCATGATCCGCAAGGACATCAAATTAAACGAAGTACAAGCTCCGATTTACGATCCGAACGCAGCTCCGATCATGGACATCAACCGTATCCGCGAGTTGCTTCCCCACCGTTACCCCTTCCTGCTGGTCGACAAGATCATCGAAATAGGCGGTAACTATATCGTCGGAATAAAAAATATCACGACAAACGAACCGTTCTTTACCGGACACTTCCCGCAGGAACCTGTTACACCGGGTGTATTGCTGGTTGAAGCGATGGCACAGACCGGAGGTTTGCTCGTTCTGAATTCAGTAGACGAACCGGAACGCTATTCAACTTATTTCATGAAGATCGATGGCGTAAAATTCCGCCAGAAAGTAGTACCGGGAGATACACTGATCCTGCGTCTGGAACTGCTGGCTCCTATCCGCCGCGGTATTTCCACGATGAAAGGTTATATCTTCGTTGGCGACAAGCTGGTTTGCGAAGCTGAATTTATGGCTCAGATCATTAAAAACAAATAATAATAACAGAAGAAGGCAATGAATCAATCCCCTTTAGCAGTCGTTCATCCCGAAGCAAAGATCGGCCAGAATGTAACGATAGATCCTTTTGCAGTGATTGAAAAGGATGTAGTAATAGGCGACAATTGTCATATTTATTCACATGCAGTCATTCTCGACGGGGCAAGGATCGGAGACAACTGTTCCATCTTCCCGGGAGCTGTAATTGCCGGTATTCCACAAGATCTCAAGTTCAAAGGAGAGCAGACCACCGCTGAAATCGGAAAAAATACGACGATCCGCGAGTGTGTCACGATCAACCGGGGAACAGCATCAAAGGGAAAGACCATAGTCGGAAGCGATTGCCTGATTATGGCATATTCCCATATCGCACACGATTGCGTGCTGAAAGATCATATTATCCTCGGGAACGCATCCCAGATAGCCGGAGAAGTGGAGATTGACGATTTTGCTATTGTCAGCGGCGGCAGCCTGGTTCACCAGTTTACCCGCATATCGAAACATGTGATGGTACAGGGCGGCTCCCGTATCGGTAAAGATATTCCGCCTTATACGTTGATCGGCCGCGACCCGATTGTTTACTGTGGCATCAATATCGTAGGATTGCGCCGCCGTGGGTTCACCAACCAGCAGGTATTCCTGATACAGGATATCTACCGTACGTTATATACCCGTGGCCTGAATAATACGGAAGCCATCAAGGCTATTGAGACCGAATACGAAGCCAGCGAAGAAAGAGACCTGATACTCAACTTTATCAAGACTTCCGAACGCGGTATCGTAAGAGGTTCGATTGACGAATAATAATGTGCTAATCAGGCAATATGCCAATACGCCAATGAAAATATCAACAGATAGTATTTTTATTGGTATATTGGCATATTATTTTATTGGCACATTATTTTTATTTTACTACTTTTGAACCAACAAAAAACTAAAAAGACTATGGTATTTAGATTCCTCATTCTATCAGATGAAGTAGATGACTTCAAACGCGAAATCAAGATTGATGCGGAAGCAACTTTCCTTGATCTGCACGACGCCATCCTTGAGTCGGTTGGCTACACGAAAGATCAGATGTGCTCTTTCTTTATTTGTGACGACGATTGGAGCAAAAATACGGAAATTACATTAGTTGAAATGGACACCACTTCGGAAGTGGATAACTATATAATGGCTGAAACTCGTCTGGAAGAATTGCTTGAAGACGAACACCAGAAACTTATGTTCGTTTTCGACTATATGACCGAACGTGCTTTCTTCATGGAGCTCCGCGAAATAGAGCCGGGTAAAGATCTCGATAAAGCAATCGTCAGCAAATCAATAGGTGTCGCACCTGCCCAGACGATCGACTTCGATGAGTTCGAAACCAAAAACGGAAGCACAGAGATCGGCGAAGACTTTTATGGTGACTCAGAATATGACATCGACGAACTGGACAAAGGCGGTTTCGAAGGTTTAGGCGACGTACCGATGGAAAACCCGTACGACGACGAGCGTTTTTAATTGATGAACTCCCTTGTCATATTACTCGGGCCGACAGGAGTCGGAAAGACCGAACTGAGCCTGCGCGTAGCAGAACATTTCGGTTCGCCTATTATTTCCTCCGACTCCCGTCAGCTCTATAAAGATCTCCCTATCGGAACGGCGGCTCCCACCGCCGAACAAATGGCAAGAGTAAAACATTATATGGTCGGGACACTGGACCTGACCGATTATTACAGCGCCAGTAACTTTGAAGAAGACGTAATCTGCCTCCTGGAAACACTCCACCGTACCACTCCAACCGTTGTAATGACAGGCGGTTCCATGATGTACATCGACGCCGTATGTAAAGGCATTGACGATATTCCAACCGTCACCCCCGATATACGTGAGGCTATTTACGCCCAGTTCGAACGTGAAGGACTGGAAAATATCCTACAGGAGTTAAAAGAATCCGACCCTGTCCATTATGAAGAAGTAGACCGGATGAACTACAAACGGGTAATCCATGCCGTCGAGATATGCCGGATGACAGGAAAGCCTTATTCATCTTTCCGCACCAATATAAAGAAAGAACGCCCATTTAAAATCATTAAAGTGGGACTGACACGCGACCGCGAAGAATTATGCGACCGCATCAACCGCCGTGTCGATCAGATGATGGCTGACGGCCTGCTGGAAGAAGCGCGCAAAGTCTACCCTTTCCGCCACCTGAACTCACTCAATACGGTCGGCTATAAAGAACTGTTCAACTATTTCGACGGAGAATGGCCGCTCGACCTGGCCGTAGAGAAAATACGGCGCAACTCCCGTGTCTATGCCCGCAAACAAATGACCTGGTTTAAACGGGACGAAGAGATCAAATGGTTTCATCCGGACGAAGAAACAGAAATATTACGGTATCTGGATGGGATAATTAAAAACCAATAGCATGTTGAGGATGGAATGCCCTCTTCAAACGATTTATCAAACCAACTATCATACTATCATTTAAAATCATAAGAGATTAATTACAAGACTATTACCCTATGACAGTTGTTATTATTAACTATCATATAACTATCAGGCAACTATCATAGTCTTATCCAAAGGTCCAGTGTAAGCTTCTTTTTTTGCTGAAGTATATGACTTATTTTCAAGGAAGTAATTACTTATGTTGTTCGAGACCCGGGTCTCAAGGTTGCCAACACCCGGGTCTGAGCATCGTCAACATCCGGGTGTCAAACAGGATAAAACGGGCATCCTGACAACAATAAATAGTTGTTTCGATGAAATAAGTCTATATATTTCGGCAAAAAAGACTTGGGATAGAGGCTTTTTAATAGATACAGGAACGATAGTTTAGTTAAAACAATGTAAATATGATCGTTGCATGATAGATAAATGATAGTTAATAACAACAACCATCATAGGGTAACACACTCATTATACGCATATTACATCAAATTATGATAGTATGATAGTTGAATTCAAAATTAAACCCATAGCTGGTTCACTGATATTTGTTGCATTTAACGGAAATAGCAACTATAATCCCCGAGGTGGGTTCATTGTACGCCGATTACTTATTTACTTCTTGAATACCAGGTATACCGCCGCTACCAAAAGTAAGCAAGCCAATGCATGATTCCATTTAAACGATTCTCCTTTAAAGGCGATAGCACTGAAAGCCACGAATACGACAAGCGTAATAACCTCCTGTATTACTTTTAATTGTATCAGATTGAACGGTCCGCCATTCTCCCTGAATCCCATACGGTTTGCCGGTACCTGAAAACAATATTCGAAGAAAGCGAGAAACCAACTGAATAAGATCACACCGATCAACGGCAAATGTTCGAACCAACTGAACTGCTGTTTCATCTTCAGGTGGCCGTACCAGGCACATGTCATAAAAATATTTGATACGACCAATAACAGAATAGTATAAAAACCCTGCATAACTTATTTATTTTTTTGAGGAAGATAATCCTGTTGTACATTCGACATACTGTTCCAGATGCTGTAACGTGCTTCCGGATTTATAGCTTCGAGCCGGGCCAGGACCTCTTTCATATCCGAACGGCTGGAACCGGACTCATACGGACAGTTCTTTATTTGTTTACGATACCCTTTCCATTCGGCAATACGGACCAGTTCTTTTTCTTCAACCAGACACATCGGACGGATGATCTCCATATCAAACTTATCCATCTTCAACCGCGGAGGCATAGTCCCGAAAGCCCCCTGATGGGTTATATTCATCAGTAATGTTTCGATAATATCATCCTGATGATGCCCCAGGGCGATCTTATTGCAATTATGCTTCTTGGCTATATCAAACAAGGCCTTTCGCCGTGTCCAGGAACAAAGAAAACAAGGAGACTTACGTGTATCGGTAGAAGCGTCGAAACTCGTTTCGTGAATGATAAACGGTAATCCGTGTTCATCGGCACAGCTTTTCAGGTACTCCGCATCCGAGCAATAAGGAATATTCGTCATCACCACATGCGCCACGACCACTTCAAAGCGGGGATTGTAGATTTTTGAACGACGCCCCAGCAGGTCGACAAGGGCAAGCGAATCCTTTCCGCCCGACAATCCGATCAGGATGCGGTCACCATTGGCGATCAGGCTATATTCGAAAATTGCCCTCTTCACTTTCTCTTCTATTTTCCGGAACAGGAGTTCTTCTGCTGTCAACTTTGCCATATCTACTCTAAATCGGGCACAAAAATAGATATTTATCTAATGAATTGTACGCTTAACTAAAAATATTATTATCTTTGAATCAGTATAATTATATCATAACAAGAGACAATGAGCCGGTTATCTAAAAAACTGTTTTACACAATTGGAATTACATTTCTTTGCTGCAGCCTGCAGGCACAGAGCCTGGACCAGGCCAAAAAACTATACAACGAAGGACAATACGCTGAAGCTAAACCTGCTTTCGAAAAACTGGTGAAACAAGCTCCCAGTAACTCGTCCTATAATCATTGGTATGGTGTGTGTTGTTACGAGACCGGAGATCTGGCCGGTGCCGAAAAACATCTGAAAGTGGCAGTCAAGCGCAAAGTTCAGGAAGCTTATCGCTATCTGTCGGATGTTTATTATCAGACCTACCGTTTTGATGAAGCGGCGGAAATGATGGAAGAATACATCGACCTGCTAACTAAAAAGAAACAGGACACACAAGCATTCGAAGAAAAACTCAGTCTGGCTGAGAACGCCCACCGGATGATGGAAAAGACGGAAGATGTACAGATTATAGACAGTATAGTTGTCGACAAAGATGATTTTCTGGCAGCTTATACACTGAGCGAAGAAAGCGGCACATTGACTTCTTTCAAAGATTTCTTCCAGACAAATGAACCTGTATCCTCAACGGTTTATATGAACCAGAAGGGCGACAAGATTTATTATGCCCATGCAACAGACAACGACCGCTACTGCCTTTTCACCCAATCCAGATTAATGGACAAATGGGGGGATGAAAAACAGTTACCGATGAATATCAACAGCAACGATGACGACAATTATCCTTTTGTTCTGTCTGACGGAGTCACCATCTACTATGCCTCCAAAGGAAACGGTTCATTAGGCGGATACGACCTGTTCGTTACACGCTACAACATCAACTCCGATACTTATCTGGCACCGGAGCAGTTAAGCATGCCTTTCAACTCACCGTTCAATGATTATATGATGGTGTATGATGAAACCAAGGAGTTGGGATGGTTCGTATCAGACCGCTTCCAGCCCGAAGATAAAGTATGTGTTTACCTGTTCATCCCGAACAATGAACACAGCCGCGTGGAAAGTGAAGATATCGAAATGAAACGTGCCCGTGCCGCCATCACTTCCATTCAGGACTCATGGAAACCGGGAAGCGACTACAGCAATCTGATCGAACTGGCCCATAAAGAAATACCTTACGGGGAAGCGAAAATCGAAAAAGATTTCGAGTTCGTGATAAACAACAGCCTGGTTTACTATAAACTGGACGATATCAAAAGTCCGGAAGCAAAGAGTTACTATGGAAAAGTTGTCTCACTGAACAAACAGATAAAAGAACTGAATGATAAACTGGCCGACCTCAGAGCCTCCTATTCTTCCGGGAACAATGCAAAGAAGGAACAGTTGAAACCGGCAATTCTTGAAGCGGAAGAGCAATTAAACAGTCTGCTCGACCAGCCTGAAGAGTTGGAAAAGAAAGCTCGTAATACGGAGATAAACTATTTAAAAAGTAACAGATAATTCAACCGCGACTATTATGATTTGGGAAATAACCATTATTGTCTTTTTGATGCTGGTAGCCATCGTGCTTATCCTGCTGGAAATATTCCTTTTGCCGGGAATAACAATTGCCGGTGTCGGAGGATTTCTTTTCGCGGCATCAGGCGTTATTTATGCCTATACGGTAGGTGAAACGGTCGGACATATCACATTGTTCCTGTCGTTAACAGCCTTTGCCGCCTCATTTGTATGGTTATACGTGCCCGGTCATTCAACAAGGTCGCCCTGAAAACGGATGTCGACTCCAAACTGACTTCAAGCCGTGACCTGGGCATCGAACCGGGTGACGAAGGTATCACCCTTTCACGCCTTGCCCCCATCGGCAAAGCACGCATCAAGGGCATCACTGTCGAGGCGAAGTCGATGGATGAATTAATAGACGAAAACACGCCGGTCGAAGTACTGCGTGTCGACGGTTATAACGTATTGGTTAAGAGAAAAGAACAAACAGATATTCACGCTTAATTAAATTTATATGGAAGAATTGAACTATTTGCCTTTTATCCTACTGGGTGCAGCGGTATTGCTGCTGGCAATTTTCTTTTACTATGTGCCGTTCCTGCTATGGATCTCGGCCAAAGTATCGGGTGTAAACATCTCGCTGATACAGCTGTTTTTGATGCGTATCCGTAATGTACCTCCTTATGTTATCGCCCGTGCCATGATCGAAGCACACAAAGCCGGTCTGAAGTCGCTGACCCGTGATGAACTGGAAGCACACTATCTGGCAGGCGGACATGTTGAGAAAGTGGTTCATGCACTGGTATCTGCCTCCAAGGCAAATATAGACCTGCCTTTCCAGATGGCAACAGCTATCGACCTGGCAGGCCGTGACGTATTCGAAGCCGTTCAGATGTCGGTTAACCCGAAAGTGATCGATACTCCTCCTGTAACTGCCGTTGCAAAAGATGGTATCCAGCTGATTGCCAAAGCCCGTGTAACCGTTCGTGCCAACATCAAACAGTTGGTCGGTGGTGCCGGTGAAGAGACTATCCTTGCCCGTGTCGGTGAAGGTATCGTATCGTCCATCGGTTCGTCCGAAAGCCATAAAACGGTATTGGAAAACCCGGACTCAATCTCTAAGCTGGTACTCCGTAAGGGGCTTGATGCCGGTACGGCATTTGAAATCCTGTCCATCGATATCGCGGATATCGATATAGGTAAGAACATCGGTGCATTCCTTCAAATGGACCAGGCACAAGCTGATAAGAACATCGCCCAGGCTAAAGCCGAAGAACGCCGTGCAATGGCTGTTGCTTTAGAACAGGAAATGAAAGCAAAAGCTCAGGAAGCCCGCGCCAAAGTGATCGAAGCAGAGGCAGAAGTTCCGAAAGCAATGGCAGAAGCCTTCCGCTCCGGAAACCTGGGTATCATGGATTATTATAAGATGAAGAACATTGATGCCGATACATCTATGCGTGAAGCAATAGCCAAACCGACCTGTGCTCCTTCAAAACCGCTTAAAGACTAATCAGATGAGAGTCATTCCCGAATCCGAATTAATTATAAATGCAGATGGAAGCGCCTTCCATCTGCATCTTAAACCGGAGCAGCTGGCAGACAGAGTAGTCCTGGTTGGCGACCCCGACCGAGTGTCAACCGTTGCCTCTTACTTCGACACACAAGAATGCGAAGTATCCAGCCGGGAGTTCCACACTATAACCGGTACCTATAAAGGAAAGCGTATCACAGTTGTATCCCACGGCATCGGAACGGACAATATAGATATTGTACTGAACGAACTGGATGCACTGGCCAATATCGACTTCTCTACCCGTACCGTAAAACCGACATTTAAACAATTGACTTTGGTTCGCGTCGGGACATCGGGAGGTCTGCAACCGTTTGTTCCTGTCGGCACGTACGTTGCCGCTGAAAAATCCATTGGTTTCGATGGTGTCATTTACTTCTATGCAAACACCGAACGTGCCAGGGATACAGCTTTTGAAGCAGCTTTGAAGGAACAATTGGACTGGAAACTTTCCGGCCTTTCTCCTTATGTCGTACCAGCCGATCATTCCCTGATCGAACAAATCACCGGAAACGATATTATCCGTGGCGTGACAATAGCTGCAAACGGATTTTATGGACCGCAGGGCCGTGAACTCCGCCTGCCTCTCGCCGACCCCAAATTGAATGAAAAGATTGAAGCATTCAATTATAATGGAAGGCAAATCACAAACTTCGAGATGGAAAGTTCTTCACTTGCCGGTCTTGCCGCCCTGATGGGACATCGCGCCATGACAGTCTGCTGCATCATTGCCGGCCGGGTAGACAAGAACATGAACACCAATTATAAAGGTTCATTAACCGGATTGATTGAAACAGTATTAGAACGCATCTGATCAACACATTATGGACTGGGAGAAAACAATCATCGATTCGTTGGAATGGGGTAAAGAGATTTCCAACCGGGAAGAAAAACAAAAAGTAGCCGACAAGATCGCCTCTATGGTAAAAGACGGCGACATTATCGGCGTAGGTTCAGGCTCAACGGCTTATCTGGCATTATTGAAAATAGCCGACCGTATCCGGACCGAACAGTTACATATCCATGCCATTCCTACTTCCCAGGAGATAAAGATGGCTTGTGCCAAACTCGGTATCCCCCTGACAAGCCTGCTTGAACACAAACCGAACTGGACTTTTGACGGAGCGGACGAAATCGATCCCAATCATAATATGATCAAAGGACGTGGCGGTGCCATGTTCAAAGAAAAACTATTGATTAGTTCCAGTCCGCAAACCTTCATTATTGCTGATCCTTCCAAAATGGTTTCGAAGCTGGGTTCCCGTTTCCCCGTTCCGGTAGAAATCTTTCCGGATGCATTGATACATGCGGACCAGGCTCTCCGGTCATTAAGTCCGGTTGACATAAAACTTCGGATGGCACAAGGCAAGGACGGTCCGATTATCACCGAAAACGGGAATCTGATACTCGATGTATGGTTCAACAATATACCCGACAATCTGGAGAATGCAATCAAGTCCATCACTGGTGTGATAGAAAGCGGACTTTTTATGCATTATGAGGTAAAGATCATTTCATAAATCCCTGATCTTTTAAAACCTTCAACAGCACTTCGGAGAAATACTCATTATTCTTTTTCGTATAACGAACATCAGTAAACACCTGTGCCAGTGTTTCCTTATTGTTTTCTTTCACAAACTGTTTATTGACTTCCAGTGCTTCCTTTTCACCATATAATTCGTCTATCATATCCGGAGTATAATCTACATAAGCCTCCTGATGAATCACGGCAGCCAAAGGGAGTCGTTCCACCTGCTCCGGCAACGGCATAGCCGGATAACCGACAGTTACAGTAACGATAGGCACAACGAGGCGGGGTAAAGACAACGCTTCGATAATTTTATCGGCATTATAGGCAGTCGTCCCCAAATAGCAGATACCCAAACCATTCTCTTCAGCCGCATCACAGAAAGCCTGTGCAAACAGCATCGCATCAATTGTAGAAGCAATGAAAGTCTGCAAATTATCAAACCCGGCTTCCGCTTTCCGCTGTTCCGCCCATTTCACAAAACGGTTGGCATCGGCACAGAAAGTCAACACTACCGGAGCCGTCGTAATCATTGGCTGATTAAAATGAGCCGGGGCCAGTTTCTCCTTATTGGACTGGTCACGGGTAACAACCACACTGTATAACTGCATATTACCGGTATTGGAAGCACGGACTGCCACTTCCAGCAATTCATTCAACAACTCTTCGGGAATATCCTGCTCTGTATATTTGCGGATAGTCCTACGATTTTTCATTATATCTATCATAATCTATACTTTATTATAAGAAGTCTATCAATAACAAAGTCCTAACAACCAGATCGGGAGTTTGTTGTTCTGACTTTTGGGTTGACCGTAGATAGCGGCAAACGCATTATCCAACTCTTTGATCCGATCATAATCCATCAACGGATCGCCAACCATAAAAATATATTTGTCGTTTATCAGAAAGTCATTATTCTCAAACAACTCAACCGTTGCAAAATTAGATAACTGATCGACAAAGAAAGTCTCTCCCAATATCACACGGTCATTCACATCCTCTTCAAAAGCCATCAATAAATTGGTATTACCTATATAAGTTTTCTGAAGACGATTCTGAGTCTGCTTTTTAGACTGATAATATCTTATGCAAACCGCATCCGTCAGATAATCAAAATACCGCTTGACATCCGTCCGCTCTAACTTCAACAGAGTAGCCAGGTCGGCTACGTCAGCCACATCGGGTATCTGACCGGAAATAGACATCATTAGCCTTTTAATATCCTTCAATTCCCGATATTCCAATGGATAAAGAGGAGGCAGATCAACATCGACCATCTCTCTCACCCGGTCCTGCAAACGAAATGGAAATGCATCCGGATCATCCCAATAAAACGGATAACAACCATGTTCCAGATAGTTACGGAAGATAGGGGCAACGACAATCTGGTCGTTCACATTCCTCGATATTTCCACATGGTTTTCCAGCAAATCATCCAGAGAAACCGGAGGCAAATCCAAGACACATTCATACGAAAGGTATTCCCTGAACGACATGGTAGCCAATGTATAACAAGACACTTGGTTCTTAAATCCTTTCTTCACTTTTGAAACCGGAAGTAACGAAGAAGAAGCAAAAACAATATTCAGATTCGGACAACGTTCCAGCAACTTCCTGGTCTCCGCCATCCAATCGGCATAACGGTGCACGCTGTCCAAAAACAGATGCGTACCTCCCTCCTTATAGAACTGCATAGCCACGTTGACCATTTTTTCCCGTTGAAAAAGAATGCTGTCCAGATTCAAATACAAAGCTTTATCCGAATCATCGAAAGCCTGTTTTATCCGTTGCAGCAACAAGGTTGTTTTCCCGACACCTTGCGAGCCAAAAATTCCAATCAGACGATCATCCCACTGTATCTGTTTATAAAGATATCGCTGAAAATTGCATCTTATCCCCTTCAGTAATTGCTGATGGTTTACTTGGTATATGTCCATAAACTAAACTATTTGATACAAATGTAATACATTATGATAAATAAACATGTAAATTTGCATGACAAAAACCAATAAGAGAATGGACAAATCAAAAGTTTACTTTACTAATCTTCGCACAACTCCATCCAGTAACTTGCTGGATAAAATGGAGCGCCTTGTTAAGCGCGCCGGCATTACAAACATTGATTTTAAGAATCAGTTTGTAGCAATTAAGATTCATTTCGGAGAACCGGGGAACCTGGCTTACATCCGTCCCAATTATGCCGCCCGCATGGCTACTTTGCTTCGTTCATTAGGGGCAAAACCCTTTCTTACAGATTGCAACACATTATATTCCGGCCGCCGCTCGAATGCCGTAGATCATCTGGAAAGCGCCATGGAAAATGGTTTCAACCCTATCTCAGCCAAATGCGAAGTGATTATCGCAGACGGACTAAAAGGGACGGATTACCGCGAAATAGAAATAAACGGTGAATATTGTAAAGCGCCAAAGATCGGAGCTGCCATCGTCGATGCAGATATTGTATTGACCATGAACCACTTCAAAGGACATGAACAGACAGGTTTCGGCGGTGCTTTGAAAAACCTGGGCATGGGTTGTGCCAGTGTCGGAGGTAAGCTGGAATTACATTCAGCCTCCCAACCGATCGTAGCCCGCGAAAACTGTAAAAGTTGTAATATCTGTGTAAAACACTGCGCTCATGACGCCATTCACCTGGATGGCAGCAAAATAGCAACAATCGACTATGAGAAATGTGTCGGTTGCGGCCAGTGTGTTGCCCTTTGCCAATATGACGCAGCGGTCATGGGTGATGGAGACACATCGGAACGGCTCAACTATAAAATTGCCGAATATTCAAAAGCGGTACTACTCGATAAACCGAATTTCCATATCAGTTTTATCATGAATGTCTCTCCCGAATGCGATTGCTGGAATCATAATGATGCCGCCATCGTTCCCGACTTGGGTATCGCCGCATCATTCGACCCGGTTGCTTTGGATAAAGCCTGTGCCGATATAGTCATCAACGCTCCGATTCTGGAGACCGGCAACCGCCTTTCGGATTCGCCTCATCACGACCATTTGGAAGGATGCGACAAATTCCACATCATGCATCCGGAAACCAACTGGCAGGCCGGACTGGAACATGCCGAAAAAATCGGACTGGGAACTCAGGAATATGAACTAATAACCGTATAACTTAGCTGACAGTTGACAGTTTTGTCACTGGTATCTCTGTCAACTGTCAACTGTCAACTGTCAACTAATATATGATTAATCAAGAAACAATCTGTGCCATATCGACAGCCCCCGGAGCCGGAGGCGTAGCTGTTATCCGTGTATCCGGCACTGAGGCTATAACAATTTGTGACACAATCTTCACGCCTAAGATCGAGGGAAAGAATCTTCAGAACCAAAAAGCCTATACCTTACGCTACGGTAGTATCCGCCGCGGGGAAGAGTTGATCGACGATGTACTTATCGCCCTCTTTCGCGCTCCTCATTCATTTACAGGAGAAGACACTGTCGAGATTACTTGTCATGGTTCGGTTTATATCCAGCAACAGATCCTTCAGTTACTGATTGAAAAGGGATGCCGTTCTGCACTCCCCGGAGAATATACACAACGTGCTTTCCTGAACGGAAAGATGGACCTGAGCCAGGCAGAAGCTGTAGCCGACCTGATCGCATCCACATCAGCCGGTATGCACAAACTGGCTATTAACCAGATGCGTGGCGGTTTCAGTAATGAATTGACCAAACTGCGCAGTCAACTACTCGATTTCACTTCATTGATCGAGCTGGAGCTTGATTTCAGTGAAGAAGACGTCGAGTTCGCCGACCGCACCAATCTGAAGCAACTAGCAACTGGCATCGAACAACTGATCCGCAAACTGGCTGATTCATTCAGTGTCGGAAACGCCATCAAAAACGGTATTCCGGTTGCCATTATCGGAGAGACAAATGCCGGTAAATCAACCTTGCTCAATTTACTCGTCGGTGAGGAACGTGCCATCGTTTCCGACATCCACGGAACAACCCGCGATGTGATAGAAGATACGATCAATCTCTCAGGAGTGACTTTCCGCTTTATCGACACGGCCGGAATCCGCGAAACCAACGATACCATTGAAAGCCTTGGTATCGAACGCACTTTTCAAAAGCTCCGCCAGGCATCCATCGTCCTTTGGGTAATCGACCTGAACACTCCGGCGGAACAGATTGAAGAACTGGCTAAAGTGATTATCCCGAAAGCAGAAGACAAAAAGGTAATCCTTGTTTTCAACAAATCCGACTTGCTTTCGTCCGATGAACTGGAGCTCAAGCAACAATTGCTTAACAATATTCCAGCTGACCGCATATACATTTCCGCCAAACAACAGGAAAATACCGAAGTACTCAAGCAGCATCTGATCCAGGCCGCCGCTTTACCCGAAGTATCTCAAAACGACGTCATCGTCACAAACATCCGCCACTACGAAGCCCTAACAAAAGCCCACGAAGCCATCCTCCGTGTAATCAACGGCCTGGAAATGAATATCTCCGGGGATTTTCTGAGCCAAGATATCAGGGAATGTATGCATTATCTTGGAGAAATTACGGGACAGATTAGTAATGATGAAATATTGGGGAATATTTTCGGGAAGTTTTGCATCGGCAAATAAGTGGTGATTACCAACGATTAGCATATATCATCAACGATTATTAAGGCGTTCATTTTGAGCGCCTTTCTTTTTAGCCTTATAAGCGATAGTTATCGTTTATAAGGCTTTTTCAGCTCATTTTTGTACCGCATTTGTTGCTCGCTTATTACTCTCCGATTTTAGGTCGGAAAGGTCGTGGACACACTGGTACGTCATGGTACGTGGTGGCACGCGATGAAACAAATTTGGCGAAATAAACGGATAAATAATGAGTAGTAAAATCGACATTAAGAAAAGATGTAAGTGGTGCAATGCTGTTTTCACAGCCCATAAGATCACCACAGAGTATTGTTCACACCGATGTGCCAACCTTGCCTACAAAGACAGGGTCAGGAAACAGCGCATTGAAAGTCTTCAACACGAATTAGGGAAAAGCATAAAGACACCTCCTAATTTGAATAAGGAGTATCTTACTCCGTCAGAAGTAGCAGAGTTATTAAACATTGGGCGTACTTCTATATATCGCTATATCCGCAATGGAACAATCAAAGTAATCCGATTTGAAAGGAAAACGCTTGTTCGCAGAGCTGATATAGAAGATATGATAGACTATCTTTCGCAAGAAAACGAGAAGACACCAACAAAAGAGAAAGCTCCTATCACCGACTTCTACACCACCACAGAAGTCAAAGAGAAATACCATGTAAACGAGTCATGGATATTTGCGGTAGCCAAGAAGAACAACATTCCCCGGACTTTCAATCGTGGCAAAACCTACTGGAGTAAGAAGCATATAGACGCTTACTTTGCCAAGAAAGCTCCGAATCCTGACATTACCGAATGGTATAGCTCCCAAGAAATGCAGGAGAAATTCGGCATGACCTTATCCGCCATCTACTGTTTCGTTTCCAAGAATGCTATTCCCAAGAAGAAAGAGGGCATCATGGTGTACTATTCCAAGAAGCATGTGGATATAGCAAAGGGCATTGCAGCACCCGAAGAACCGCAATATTATACGGTAGCAGAAGCAATGGAGAAGTTCAACCTTACCCGTGACCAGCTCTATCACTATGCGAAGTACCATAACATCCCAAAGGTCAAGAAAGGCAAATACACGCTTATCTCCAAACCTGAATTGGATAAACTACTTGCCGCCCCAAAGATTGAATAAGTTATTTATCGGTGAATGTACCCACCATTGAATCACCGTATTCCTTTGCACCAAACAAATGTAAAACTCTAAATATTAAACAGTATGTCACACACATGTACAAAAGTAACAGTTCGTCAGAGAGCGATTCGGAATAATCGTATCTCCCTGTATCTGGATTATTATCCGGCAGTCCGCAACCCCGAAACGATGCAGATGAGCCGCAGGGAATACCTCGGTATCTACATTTACGCCCATCCCAAAAACGAGATGGAGCGGGAGTTCAACAACGATATGTTGAACAAGGCAGAGGCTATCCGTTGCATCAGAGTGCAATCGCTCATCAACGAAGAGTTTGGTTTCTTGGATAAGACCAAACAAAAAGCCGACTTCCTCGCTTACTTCAAAAAGATGTGTCACAACAAAGACCAGAAATGGCAATTCGTCTACCAGCATTTCTACAACTTCGTCAAGGGACAATGCACCTGTAATCGGTAACTTTGTCTCGTCAAAAATCGGAAAAGTAAAATCGACATGATTAGAAAAAAATAGCATTGTAATTTTGTAGTGCCAACTATTAATTACAATGCTATGACCGAGACTTCCAAATTAAAGAAGTATCTAATGTGGAACAAAGTTAAAGAATTATTTTCATCCGGCCTAAACAAAAGCCAGATAGGTTTGTCTTTAGGCCTTCACCGTCAGACGGTGTCCAAGTATCTGTCTATGACAGAAGATGAGTTCATATCTAGCCAGAGCTATGACCGGCATTACGGGCATAAGCTTGACGCTTACGAGACTTATGTAGTGGAGGAGCTTGTTAAATGGCCTTTTCTGTCCGCCCCTCAGATCCATGACAGGTTAAAGGAGAATTTTGTGGATCTTCCGGCAGTTACTCCCAAAACGGTTTTCAACTTCATCAACCGAATTCGTTTGACACATAATCTGCCCAAAGAGGTGGAAAAGAGTTACCGTCCCTATGAGAAGCAGCCTGAGACTCCTTATGGAGAATACGCCCAATGTGATTTCGGCGAGCGCTGGATGCGAACCTCTCAGGGGCAGTCTCTAAAAGTCTATTTCTTTGCGGTGTCCCTGAGCCGGAGCAGGTACAAGTTCGTGTATTTTAGCCGGACACCGTTTACCACCGCACTTGCTGTCTATGCCCATGAACTGGCCTTTGAGCACTTCGGAGGTATACCCCGGAAAATCATTTATGATCAGGACAAGGTATTGCTAGTTAAGGAAAACCTTGGCGATCTGGTGCTTACCAGCAGCTTCCGTGCCCTGGTTCGGGAACATGGCTTCGAGCCCGTATTCTGCCATAAGTCCGATCCCCAAAGTAAGGGTAAGATAGAGAACGTGGTCAAATATGTGAAGTACAACTTCCTTCGCGGTCGTGAGTTTATCGACATCGACCTGCTGAACAAGGATGTCCTGAGCTGGCTGGAACGTACAGCCAACGGTACGGAACACCACGGCATACGTCGTGTCCCTTCCGATGAGTTCGAGAGGGAAAAAACATATCTCATGCCTTATAAAGGAGTCCCTACAGTACCTTGTGAAAAGCTCGTGCCACATCATGTGCGCAAGGACAACGTGATAAATTACAGGGGCAACTATTACACCGTTCCTACGGGAACTTACCGCGGCTATCAGACGCTTGTCTATCTGGAAGAAAAAGAAGGCAAACTGCACATCTATAGCCATGATACGGGCAAACCCCTTGCCAGTCACAAGATAAGCGGTGACAAGGGACGCCTGATCAGCAACACCTCGCACCGGCGTGACCGAGAAGCCTCACTGAACGACTATGAGGCTTCTGTGCGCAAGGAGCTTCCCCAGAGCGCAGTGGTTGACGAATACCTCTCACAACTGCGCGTACATAAGGCTCGCAACTATCGCGACAACCTCCAGTTCATAGCCCGCCGGCATGGGGCATACTCCAATGCCACACTTACCCGGTCTTTCACTCAATGCCTTGAGGCAGGCGTCTTTAACGGATGCCGCCTGATGGAGGTAGCCGAGTACCTTAGAGTCCATAATGGGGAGGCTCTTATCGAGGTGCGGACGGAAACGGAACCTTTACCCCAGGCAGACACCTCCGGCATGACCCCTGAGAAAACAGATATATCAATCTTTAATACACTCTTCGTATGACAATCAACGAACAAATCAGAAGCTTGTGCTCACGCCTGCGGCTATACGCCCTTCCACGTCTGTTGGAATCCGAGGCTCATCTGGCACAGGAACAAGGAAAGACCCATGTAGAGTTCCTTCATGACCTGCTGGCCCGTGAGGTGCAAGAGAGGGACAGCAAAGACTTCCAACGACGTCTGAAAGCGGCGGCTCTGCCGGCAAGGCATGATCTCGACCTTTTTGACCACAACTACTCGCAAGGTATAACCGCCCCCAGACTACGCGATCTGCGCCGACTTGGATGGCTCGAGCAGAATTACAACCTGATACTTATGGGACCATCGGGTACAGGCAAGACCTTTATCGCCGCAGGCCTCGTATATGAGGCCGTAGGACAAGGATACAAAGCATATATGGTTACGATGGAGGATGTCATAAACACCATTAAGATGAAAAGCCTGATGCCTTCAGCCATGAGTGCCTATAACCGTCTGCTCAAAGCCGATCTGGTAGCCATCGACGACATCATGCTCTTCCCGGTGAAGAAAGAAGATGCTGCAGGATTTTTCAACCTAATCAACACGCTTCACGAGAAAGCATCGCTGATAATCACTACCAACAAGGCACCAACAGAGTGGGCAAAAACACTGGATGATGAAGTACTCGCTTCCGCTATACTTGACCGATTATTATATCACTGCGAGGTAATAAAACTCTCGGGACAAAGCTATCGGATGGGAAATCGAAAATCTATTTTTGAAACCGGAAAAGACTCATCTTTGGCTGGGGGTACCCCCAGCCAAAGATGACCAGTATCCTAAGACAATCAATATTATAAACGGAGGGTCTCGAATATCATATGTCGATTTAACTTTACCGAAAAATGTCGATTTAAAATTTGCTTATTACAGCACCTTTGGTGATGTGAATGTGGATTTGTGTAAGAAGTTCCGTGAGTACCTGTTGAACGCCAAGCAACTCAAGCACAGCAACCGCCCTATATCCCTCAATTCAGCATCCGGCTACTACTCTACTTTTAGAGGATTGTTGAAGATTGCCTATCGGGACAAATGGTTTCGGGAGAACATCAATGATTACCTTGACAAGATAGAGCCGCAAGATGTAAAGAAGGAGTATCTGACATTAGAAGAAGTGAAGCAACTCGCTTCCACTCCTTGCGACATCCCCGTATTAAAAGCCGCTTCTCTATTCGCTTGTCTGACAGGCTTACGCATCAGTGATATTCTCAATTTACAATGGGAGGACTTTACTATCGCTCCCGACCAAGGCTATTGTCTGCGTATCAGAACACAGAAAACCCAAACGGAAGCGACACTCCCCATCAGTTACGAAGCCTACGAACTATGCGGTACGCCCGGAACAGGCAAAGTATTCAAGGACTTGAAACGGAGTATGATTAACTATCCACTGAAAAGCTGGCTCAAAAAAGCAGGAATAACGAAACCGATAACCTTCCACGGGTTTCGTCACTCGTATGCGGTCATCCAAATTTCCTTGGGTACAGATATTTACACAGTATCAAAGATGCTAACGCACAAGAACGTGTCCACAACTCAAATATATGCAGATTTAGTCAATTTCAAGAAGCGAGAAACCGCAAATAAAATATCACTCAAATAGATATAACTATGAAACGAGGAATCATAATAAACGACAGACAAGGCATCCATATTTCCGATGGCGAAGTATGGATGACCATTTGGGAACTTGCAGACTTGTTTTATACAACAGCCGGAACTATTCATGCAGCTATCAAGAGAATCCTGAAAGCTAATGTTTTGAAAAGCCACGAAGTTTACAAGTACATCAAATTGGAGAATGGGAACAATGCTGATGTATATAACCTCGATATGGTTATAGCCCTATCTTACCAGATAGCCACCGGACATTCTGCTGCATTCAGGAAATGGGCAACAAACAAAGTCGCTCGTAAACAAGAGTGTAACATCTTGTTATATCTCAACAATGTGACAAACCATACATTGTATTGCTAATAAGCTATTTCTATACCTTATTGATTATCTGCATTATTTACCCAAAATGATGCAGATAATTTCTGTTTTTAAGATACACAAGTCTGTTTCTCCAACTATTTTCATCCAAAAACAAGAAATTTGCAATGCGCTTATTATTAAAAGTGTAACGTGGTGAAAAGTGATGAAATATATCGTCAAAAGCCCATCGACAGGCAAAACTATGGATTTTCTCAAAAATAAATCCTATATATTTGCATACAAACGATTAATATATACCACTATGGAGCAGAAAAAGATAGAACATATTACATTGCATCTGATTGTTTTCAGTACAATCGCAATCATTGGCGTTTTAGCACGCCAGACCGTACTACACTATGGTTGGGACGAGTTCAGCAGCTACCTCATTTTGGTGGTATGCTCAATTATCATGGGAGCTATCTATCTCAATCTGCAAATGGTGTTCAGACAACTTCTTTCACCTACAATAGAAAAGTGCTTTATGAGATTTGAAGGCTATCGCAATAAGATTGTGGTAATTAATGCTCCAATAGAGCATCAGGAATTTATTGAAAGCACCATAGATACAGAACCTATCGTTTCCGAATCTGAACCAGAAATCGAAACTACATCTGACACCACAGAAGAAGTTTTTCTTCCCCCAATTCCTGAATCCAATGAAGAAGTAGTAGAACTTCCAAAGGAAGAAGTTCCTCCAGCCTCTATTAGCAACATCCCTATTGAGGTGCTTAATCAACCATCAGAATATGAGATTTCCCGTGCAAACGCTATGGCTGAGAAAGAACGAGCATCACAAGAGAAACTTGAAAAGGTCATTGCTTACACGAAACAAACCTTAGTTCTCTATCTTGATGAAGCTGCACTTAATCGCTTATGTGGATATGTGACAGAATATTACTTGTCAGATACTCTGCCTAAAGTTGAACCAATAAAGGTCGATTCTCAGTTAAAGACCATTGACATCATGCACTTTGGATGGAATATCGGCAAGGCTTTCGGTAAGCCACGTTTACAGACTGCTACATTTATCAAAAAGGTGTTTGCCCATACTCTTCGTGACTCGGAAATATCTACCATTGAACGCAAAATGTCACACACGGAATCAGGGTGCAAGATAAAATTGAACAAACAGATACAATAACAATATACCACACTTGAGTTATTTTGTTTCGTCTATATTTCAAAATTTCTTGGTATCGTCTGGTCAGAGAAATTAATTTGTTTTTCTTCACCAACGACAGACGCCTTTAAATATATCGTACAATTAAATTTGCCATCGGGCTGTAAGGTGAAATCTCCATCTCTACACTCTAATATTTGATTAAATGTAGAGTATTCCACTCGTGCATTACTTTTCAAGGTCTGCAAGTCTTTAATTTCGCTACGCGCAATTGCATTTTGAACTTTCTGAATCCAATCAATGATTGTGTACTTAACATGCTTTAATATATTAACTTTTACATGAGGTACAGATGCCTTCAACAATGGCAAAATATCGGAATACATCTCTTCGAGTTTCTCTTTCGTATCTATATCTAAAATGCAATCTCTTTCAGAATTAAACAACTTATCTTTCTGCGTAATATTCAAATAATCAATAGGTATCGCCTTAAAAAAATGCTCTAACTCGCCATTCGGAATTATAAAAATATTAGCACTCTTTATACATTCAAGATATCTATTATGTTTTGCTAATACTGTTTCCACATCATTTTTTATATCGGGCTGAACTTCTTCTATTAAATCCTTAAAACGATATAAAGATAAAAGGATAACATCTTTTATCGCCTCAATATTATTTCTTTTATCAGCATACAAGGTATGCAATCTATCAACAATCTTTTTAACAGATTCGTTTTCAGAGGTATTATTATTAAGTGCTTCTCCAATTTTAATAAGCAAGCGTTCCATCTCACCTATACAATTAGAAATGTTAGAACCAAATCCATTCTCAATAAATCGTTGTTGAACAATATCTGAGTTACAAAAATATTCTCTTAATTTACCTCTGAATAAGGCATCATAATCGGATATTACACGACAATTTATATGTAACAGGTTACACAATTTATAGAATACCGCTAATTCATCTTTACCCCCAACATCTATTACAGAGGAACCCGATGCAGCTATGTTTAATCCTGTTTTCTCAAATAACAACGATATTATCTGTTGATCTGTATATCCTTCTACAAAAACGGGATTTGGAGAAAAAAAGAACTGCTTATGATGTGTGTTAAAACGTGGCAGAAATTTTTTAAGTACATACCTATCCTGCTCATCTAAATCATCTTTCTTAATATAGGTAGGCTTTTGATGATTATGGCAAACAAGAATGTGCTGCAAATCTTTAATAGAGCGAATATCTAAGAAATATGGAGAATGTGTAATTATAAAAAACAATTTCTTATCTGCTTCTATCTTAGGGTCTCCGGCAATCTTTCTTATCTCGTTTAAAAAAAATGATTGAAATTGTGGATGCAAATGCAATTCAGGCTCGTCAAATATAATGCAATTATTACTATCATCATATAAAAATGTCAATAGAGATATTATTTCTTTCATTCCATGACATTCTTGCTCTTTTATGCCATATTCTTCTCCTCCATCAATATTTTGCATCTTTGGTTTCAGATATCCACCTTCCTCAACTAAACGAATTGTTTTTTTAAATAAATCCGATAGTAATGCTTCTATTTTAATACGTATATCTAGTCGTTCTTTTAAAATAATGAATGCAGATGTTGACAAGCCATATTGTTGGCCATAATCTTTATAGGTATTAAACTTCGATATATCCAATCCTCCACTCAATTGACTGGATGTAAAATACGAATATGATGTTTTTTCAAACCCCGACAATCGTTCTGCAGATAACAATCGAACTTTATAGTTATTATGCGAGAGCTGTGTCTTTAATTCATTTGAAAACAATGATTTACCAGTACCATTTGCACCAACAATGAAATTAATAGAATTCCATTCATTTTTAGTAAATGTTCCCGACCAAATTTTGGGAAGTTCTATATTAATTGGAATATTCATATCTACATATATTTTGGGATACAAAAATACAAAAAACTTATCACACAGTTGTTTATCCTCTGCTATTTTATAATCGCGCATCCAAAATTTTACAAAATCTTCTCTTTTTCTCACTAATAGTTCCCAATAACTGCTATAAACGACATTACTAATCACTTAATACCAACTAAATATCAGACATTTACCATACTCTACCACCATCAAAAAGTTATTCATCAGTTATATCTTGGTGAATGATTCCACCATTGAAACACCTGTTTCCTTTGCCGTCGAACAATTAAAAACGATTGGCGTATGCAAAAAGAAACAGTAACATTTGATAAGCTGCCCGAAGCGGTAGGTTATCTGACCGAACAGGTCATCGAGTTGAAAAAGATGGTAGCTGAACTACAGCCACAGCCATCAGACAAACATGTGTTGGTTGAGATTGAGGATGCTTGCCGCATCATCCGAAAAGCCAAGCCTACCATATATACATTGGTACGCAAAGGGCTACTCCCGGCTTACAAGAAAGGTAAGAAACTCTATTTCTATGAGGACGAGCTTCTTGCTTGGATTGAGAACGGACGGAGAAAGACTTCCGAGCAGACATACGAGGAGATGCTTGCCAATATGCAGAGTTGTGTCCACCATAAGCCCAAATCATCAATACAATTTTAACGGATTGGGCTATGGATACATATTCTATTAATCCGGCATCCATCATTGATGAAGCGATTGATTTAAGTACAAGATTGTCCGGTACGGCATTCCCCGTCAGCATATTCCCTGCAAAAATCCAACGCATCATCCGTGAGGTACACGAATGCCATAACTACCCCACCGACTACATTGCCGCTGCCATCCTCACGGCAATAGCAGTCGGCATAGGTAATACGCACCTTGCCCAAATCAAGCAAGGCTGGATGGAAAGCCCCATCCTGTATATGGCATTGATTGGAAGACCGGGGGCAAACAAAAGCCATCCGCTCAGCTTTGCGATGAAGCCGTTTCTTGATTATGACTACCGACAGAATCAGGAATTTGAAAAGGCACTTGCCAAGTACAATGAGCTGATGAGCATGAGCCGCAAGGAACGTGCGGAAAGCGGTGGTGATCAATTTCCGCAAGAGCCTATCCGCAAACGCTTCTTGGTTTCGGATGTAACACCTGAAGGATTGAGCCTCATTCATGCGCAAAACAAACGTGGGCTATGCTTGTGGGCTGATGAATTGTCCGCTTGGTTCAAGAACTTCAACCGCTACAACAACGGTTCGGAAGAACAGTTCTGGCTCTCGGTATTCAGTACCAAGACCACTATATCCGACCGCAAGAACGCCAAGAGTTCCATCTTTATCAAGCGTCCGTATATATCGGTCATTGGTACTATCCAAAAGAAAATCTTGAACGAGTTGGCTAAAGGTGAACGCTCCAGCAACGGATTTATCGACCGCATCCTGTTTGTGATGCCTAATCTGCAACAAAAAGCACGGTGGAATGACAAGGAACTGCCGGAAGATATAGAGCAAGAATGGAATGCTGTCATTGACAAGCTGATACAATCGGAGTGCAGTCTCAACGAGCATGGAGAGATTGAACCGCAAATTCTTTTCTTCTCAGAGGATGCCAAGAAACGGCTTTACGAATGGCAGCACCATTTCTCAGAGTTGTGCGACCGGGAAACAAACGACACCATTGTGAGTATCTATTGCAAGTTGGAGATATACATCATTCGCTTCTGCCTGATTATCCAACTGGCACGATGGACTTGCGGAGAGTGCGACAAGACGTGTATCGACCTGCTGACGGTGGAGAGAGCCATAAAACTGACGGAGTATTTTAAGGAGTCCGCATTGAGCGTACAAAATATTCTGAATGAGAATGCCCTCAACAGTCAGCAACAGGCGATAGTCAATCTGCTGCCTCCTTCCTTTACAACTGCCCAAGCGATACCGGTAGCCGAGCAAAACGGAATGAAGGAACGGACATTTCAACGCTTTCTCAATGACAATATCGGAACACTGTTCCGCAAAGAGAAGCATGGAGAATATTCAAAAATTAACCCGTGACATTTTTGTCGGTTTTGACACTTTCCAAGTGAAAACGACAATAACGACAGAAGTGACACTTATAAAAAGAAACATACAATGAGTACACATAGATTCATATTAGAACCCTACAAGGGTGTCAGCACCCGGCATACTTACCTGAACTGCCACCGTAAAAGATGTTTTTCCAAGTACATTGATACTGAGAAACAAATCCAGTTCCCTGATTACGTTGGGCGTTGCGACCACGAGCAGAAATGTGGGTATCACTTCACACCCCGTGATTACTTTGAACGGAATCCTTCTGAAAAGGAAAAGTTGTCCGAGGATAACTTTCGGAGCTATACGCCCATTAAAGAAACCGAGTCGAAATCCACTTCCTACATTGATTTGGATATAGTCAGCCAGTCGTTGCAACGCTATCCCGACAACAAACTGTTTCAATTCTTATCGGCTCAATTCGGAGAGACGGAAACATTGAAACTGATGAAGAAATACAAAGTAGGTACTTCCAAGCATTGGGACGGTGCAACCGTATTTTGGCAAATGGATTATCAGAACAGAATCCGCACTGGTAAGATAATGCTTTACAATCCTGAAACTGGCAAGAGGATAAAAGAACCGTACAATCATGTCACGTGGGTACACTCCGTACTTCACAAAGACGGCTATAATTTGAAGCAATGTTTCTTCGGTGAGCATCTGCTCTCAGAAGATAAAAGCCGTCCTGTTGCATTGGTCGAGAGCGAGAAAACCGCTCTCATTGCATCCTACCACCTACCCCAATTCCTATGGATTGCATCAGGAGGAAAGAACGGTTGTTTCAATGCCAACAGCCTGTCCGTTCTTGCAGGAAGAAGCGTTGTGTTATTCCCCGATTTAGGAGCTACCGCCTATTGGCAGAGCAAAATCGGGTTGATGAAAAGCTATGGAATTAAAGTACAACTGTTCGATTATCTGGAAGCCAAAGCGACCGAAAACGAACGGAAAGAGGGGTACGACATAGCCGATTATCTGTTGAAGGTACACCCCGATGAAGCCATACTTCAGCAGATGATTAAGAGGAATCCGAACTTGAAAACACTGATAGAAACACTCGATTTGAAGCTCATCAGCGTACAACGAGGCATCCCTCAGCCGAAGGTTTCACCACCTAAGAAACGGGGATTCAGACTTTGAACAAGGGAAAGGAATCGAGACTTTTTTACTGTAGCAAGTTAATGTCGGTGTATTACATTTCCCGACCACTTGCTCCTCAAAAAGTCTGAGGAGGCGGCTCCCGATGGTCACAAATTATTCACTAAAAGCTATTCAAAATGGAAAAGAAACATACGATAACACTCCGTCTGTCTTACGACCAATTCGCATGGCTCGGTGCGCTTTGCAGACGGAGCAAACAGACCCAAAGCGCAGTCATCCGTTCGCTCATTGAGAGCGGAACGGTACGTGAGCGAATCACGAAAGAGCATATCCACATCATCCGTCAGTTGATAGGTGAAAGTACCAATCTCAACCAGTTGGCGAAGCAGGCAAATACCTACGGATTCTTTGCCGTTGCCAAAAGATGCGAGGAGATGTCGCAGCGTATTAACCAACTTATAAAACAACTGAAAGATGATAGGTAAACAAACCAAAGGGACATCGTTCGGCGGCTGTGTTCGCTATGTCCTCAAAGAGGAGAAATCCAAATTGCTGGAAGCTGCCGGAGTGGATGGTACGCCCGAACAGATGGCAGAGCAATTTGAATTACAAGCGTTGCTCAATGACAAGGTAAAGAATATTGTCGGACACACCTCGCTCAATTTCTCTCCTGAAGACAGCGAACACTTGAAGTCTGACGATGCGTTGATGTTGCAAATCGCCCACGACTACATGAAACTGATGGGCATCGAAAACACGCAGTACATCATCGCCCGGCATATCGACCGTGAGCATCCACATTGTCACATCGTTTTCAATCGGGTGGATAATGACGGTAAGACGATTAGCGACAAGAACGACTTCCGCAGAAATGAAAAGGCGTGTAAGATGCTGACGACAAAATACCGCTTGCACTTTGCCAATGGCAAGGACCATATCAAGGAGGAACGCTTGCACCCATACGACCGGGCAAAGCATGAGATATACAAAGCGTTGAAAGAGGAACTGCCCAAAGCTCAAAGTTGGGATGAACTGAAAGAAGCCCTTGCCGACCGTGACATTGATATGAAATTCAAGGTCAGCCGGACTACAAGAGAAATACAGGGTGTCAAGTTTGAGTACAACGGCTTTTCTTTCTCCGGCTCAAAAGTCTGCCGGGAGTTCAGCTATTTGAATATCGACAACCGACTGGAGCAAAATGCTTGTGCATCTTCATGTGAATACCATAAACAAGGATTCACGCATAAAGATGAAGAGGTACAGCAAAACGTATCCCATTCCGACAATGGTTCAAGCATCGGTCTTGGTTTGTTGAATGGCAGTTCCTCCTATGATGCCACTGCCGCAGAGGAAGCCGAGTTCAATCGCCTGATGAAAAAGAAAAAGGCTAAGCGCAAGCGAGGCTTTCATTTATAATTCACTATTTATTAACTTTTTAAACTCAATCAATTATGTTACAAAACGATTTAATTCTTGATTTCAATCTCTACTTGTGTGAAAAATTCGGCTACAGAAACAGTTGTAGCGTGATGCAAAATGCCAATGGCTTTTGCGTGGACATCCGTGAGCGTGATTTAGACTGCTACATCCGCTTTTGGGAGTACAGCAACAGAAGAGGCAACTTCCCAGACTGGTCTATCATCATCGTGCGCAGTAACTTCAAGAAGAACCAAGCCGAAAACCTGAAAGACTTGGCTCGTTTCTTCAAGGAGTATATGCCACGCTACGGTTACAAATACCTCTGTACAGAAGGTGATGACTACAAGTATTATCAGACACTTGGTTTAAAGCTTATCTATCGAGGAATCTTTGACCAAAACAATTACGGATTGCCGATGAAAAACTTGAATGTCTGATACATCGTTTAGAATTAAGGAGGGGATTTTTCCTCTCCTTATTCTAACATCTTTCTTATTTGCTTATCAAAATCAGAATCAATCCGTTGGGTTTTATTGAAAATATCGTATTCGCTTTCAGCCTTTGCCTTGGCTTGTGCTGCAGAAATGCGCCCTTTGTCTGGCAATATCTGATATTTGCGGAAAGTCAGGAACTCATTGACACTGGCTGCAAACTGATTCATGTTGAACGTATTTTCACGTTCTATGAGATCTTCAATATAGTCGAAATATCCCGTTACTGCTCGTTCCAACCGTCGGATTTCATTCTCCTGCAAATAGTTTTTGGCTATTGATACATCCGATTTCAAGATACGCCCATCAGGTGCATTCTTCCATGTGGTCAGTCCCATGTGTTCTTGGGTATGGTCTGCCTTTGTATAGATGATTTCAGCAGCCGTTTGCCCGGTAATAGCATAGTGAAAACGGTTCTGTATCATGGCATAAAAATCGTGTGTTGTAGGCGAGTTCTTGTCATAGTCGATACTACACTCTGCATATATATCGGTGATCTGTTGCCAGATACGTCGTTCACTGGTACGGATAGAACGTACCCTTTCAAGCAATTCACGGAAATAGTCTTTTCCGAATACTGCCGTTCCCTGCTTTAATCGGTCATCATCAAGTGCAAATCCTTTTTTGATATACTCATTGAGAATCTTGGTAGCCCATTGACGAAAGCGAGTGGCTTGAAGCGAATTTACACGATAACCAACTGAGATAACAGCATCAAGATTGTAAAATTGCGTATTATATATTTTGCCATCTTCGGCAGTATGTGCAAATTTTGCACATACTGAATCCTGCTGTAACTCTGATGACTCGAATATATTTTTGAGATGCTTGGAAACGACAGTTCTATCCACGCCAAAAAGTTGAGCCATCGCCTTTTGTGTACACCAAAGGGTTTCATCTCTGATGATTACCTGCACCTTGCCATTCTCTTCTGGAAGATTGTATAATATAAATTGTATCTCTTGCGACATAATAATATATTGTTGTTACGATCTATAGCAAACAATCAACTTTTACGTAATTCGTCATATTCCTTTTTCAATTTATATAACTCTGAATTTTCGTCTGCTATTTCACTTCTATAGTTTTTATAATATTGAAGAATCTGCAATAATTTAGGATTATTCGTTAAATCTTCAATATGATTAAAATCGTTTTTGAATATAATTGGATACAATATATCACGTTCTTCATTAGTCAATGTAGACATTTCGTTTCTCCATTTTTGAGTATAACCCAAGTGTTCAAAGAAAAAACGGAATAGTAAAAATGTTTCAGGCATTATTAATAACTCCATAAATTCATCTTCGTTTTTACCAAACGCTTTCTCAAAGAATGATACACCTCGTCCAATTTTCCCCTTTGTTGCATTTAAAATAGCTTGTACTGCACGTATGTATTTACGATTCCAATGTTTGCCAATATAATCTCGATCATGGCTATGTTCATCTCTGATTGGATGATATTTCATCGGAAATGAATAAATACTAACATTTAATTCTTCGCATAAGTCAACATTTATTCGCATTCTATGGTAAAGATCTATTGGCTTCTCTTTGAAGTTGTAAAGAAGATAATTAGAGAAATCTTTAATACCATATTTTACGCTCATTTTTAATGCACTTGTATATGCTCTTTCCGTTTTGATATCATCAAATGCAATACGTAATGGACGAACAGGAATTTGCGCCAACAAAGAGACAATTTCATCCGTAAACAACCTTGCATCTACGCCTTGGTTGAAATCAATATAACGATTGCGCCCTTTCTGATTTGCATATTTCTTTTCAAAATATGGTGCAAAATTTTTGTAAGTCCGAATTAGCGCATCTTTAGTACAGGTTATAGGATGCAACAAACCATTTTCTTCTCTCAATCGATAGATGTGCGTTCTGATCTCCTCATTAAGACGTTTCATCTCATTAATATCTTTAAGGAGCTTCCAGCATTTTCGAATATATCCACGGTCATTCATTCCTAAACGAAGATTACGAATTGCTATCTCATATTGGTTAGGCTCAATATATTTTGCACCTGGAATAAATCCACATGAACGAATATCCGCAATAATTGTAGACAAATCTTTTGATGCAAGCACATTATTATCCATCAACAAAAGATTTTGTTGATCACCGTACAATCTTCTTGTTCGTTCTATTCTATCTTTCAGAGGGAGGTATGGCTGAAACTGTGGTTCCAAAATCGGTACTGCGCAAAATGGACACTTACGAATACAGCCACGTGTTGCGTAGCTAAAAAATGCCCTACCATCTACATATTCATAATCTATTTCTTCTAGTATAGAGTAATCCAAAGGTAATTCGTCGATTACATATGGATTGTCATCATCAATATCCTTATAAGGAGTATGAAGTGTTCCACAATGGGGTTTTATACCTGTTGCATTTTCTATTTCCTTGGGTTGAATAGACGCCAATACCCCACCTACCATGATATTTTTCACATCCTTAACCAATCCCTTCGCAAAAAGAATAGTCTCAATAGTTATATCCCAGTAGAATGTAAATAATGTGGTAACACCTATCCAATCCCACTTAGGATTTTTAAGATATTCCTTCTTGTGATAATAATCTTTGTAATAGTCAACCCATGGAGCTAATAAGATATCATAAGCAGAGTCTTCAAGTCCTATTTTATCTATATCTGTTTTTCTACGATACTTAATATAGGTAGCAATCTTATCTGAACGTAACTTCCAGTTAATAGTATTATCCATTTGATTGAGTTTTTCAACACAATCATTTGTTATATCATTAATTAAAAATTCTGTCAAGTCCCCCTTATAAAAAACAACATTATCACCTCTTAAACGGAAATATGTAGCTAGCTTCATTAAACCAATGGGCGGAAACTTGTTTTTATAATTAGGCTCTAATAAGAGTATATTCCTATTCATTTCGTTATTTGGTCTTCTATATTGCTAATGAGCGCTTCACGTAAGCGTTCATCAGCAATTGCATTACCGATAGCAGTGTAAATTTTGCCAATCAACTTCTTCTCGTTTTTTGAGTATCTAGAGTAGATGGGCTTATCTGTCCTATATCGGGTTTTACTTTCTTTATTTGTCTCTATAGTATTTTTTTTAGAATACTTTACTTCTTTCTTTGGAGATGCTGGTGTCTCAAAATGCTCAAGAACAGACTTTAATGGCGAATCCTTTGAGGAAATCTTTGCCTTTACATTATCCAATTGCTTTTGAGCCTGTTCTTCTTTTTTCTCTTGCTCCTCTAAACGACGGTGCAAATCATCTCGTTCTTTTTGACTAGTATAACCATTTTTTTCCTTTTCTTGAATAGTTGCCCTTAATTCTTCTCCTTTGGCGATTGTCGATGTACTTGAACGTAATTTTTGAGCATCATAACAGAGCTCTTTGAGCTTAAGAAAATCTTGCCGAATTTTTTGTTCAAACTCAATACATTCTTTGCTCTCACCAAAGTAATCTCGTCTTGAGTTCGGTATTAACCCTTTACTAAGCGCATGAATTTCGCCGAAGTAGTAAAACGAGAATCGTTGATCTTCGGTTTTAACAAAGAATTTCTTACAAATTTCTTCATCTCCAATTTGAATGTTCTCTTTACGTAAACGTATACCTCGAGCTAAATTCTTTGGCTTCATTTGCCCTTTCAAGGTAGAAATAGAATACCATCCCCAATAAATGATTGAACCATTATCATCTTTCGCCATCAAGAATTTCACATCTATGATGTCATCAACTTTTTTCTTCCCTCCATTATTGTCTTCGTAAATAGCACCAGTATATGGTTTATAAATTTGGTCATCATTGACAAAAATGTTATAAGTGTCAACCGTCAAACCATTTTCTTTTTTGAAGTCATTTATTTTTTGGCGAAAGATAAAAGATGATGAAATATCAACAGGAGCAACCATAGACAGATAATCATAGACGCTTTCTATGTCAAGCAATTCGTCAGATGATACATCTTCCATAATTACATTAAAATAGTGTGCATCATCGCTTTCTTTTTCAGTTTCTACTTTAGTTACTTTAGAAAGAACCTCTGTTGCTTCTTCACTATTTTCACGATCATTAATAATATTCTTCAAGAGGTTTGCATCCCAAGTCATGATGGATTTAATTGGCTCTCCATAATATGAAGTCTCAAAAATTAGTTTTGAGCAATAGCCAAGCCCTCCTAAACGACCAATACCACGAAATCCCTTATCTTCACCTCGCTTTTTAGTTGAATGTGCAATATTTCGTAATATAGCCATTACCTTATCCTTGGGTATACCAGTAGCATTATCTTGAACAGATATACTTCTTTTGTCCTTATCAATTCTCACATGAATTGCCTCTTCTCCTTTTTTGAGAAGAGCGCAATCAATGGCTTTATCTATCGCATCTGCTGCATTTTGAATGTATTCTCTGTAGATAAATCTACAATCTTCATACATGCCAAGAGTCAAAGATTCTATGACATCCTTACCTATTTGAGGGGCTGTATTCACCTTATCATTCATAGTATTTGTAGATTGGTAATGGAAAGTTTACGTTTAGCATAGAACGGAATACTGGATTTTGAATAATATATTCGCCTTGCTTCTGTCGAGTCAACATAGTTTTATAAACTTGTGGGACAAAACGAAAATCTTCTTTTGTTATCTCAATGGCATTTGTACGACCAAACGCTTGTGTAGCACAATTACCTTTTACTCGTTTGTGAATGTCGCTTACGAACTGTTCTGCACCAAACAAAACAATCCCCAAAGAACGACCTCGTTCAGTTATATCAAGTAGTTGACGCAAAATCGGAGATGATTTTGGCACATCATTGGAGGCATATTTATTCAACTCATCAATAAAAATCACAATTCTATCAGGTATGTCTTCGTCAGAACGCTTAGATGAGCCTAACTTGAGATTATATACGGCACGCATAACATCTCCAAAAACAAACCCTTGAGATTCTTCATCCAATTTCGCCACATCAATTACCATTATATCATTTTTCTTGATTTGGGCTATTTTATCTCTTAGACGAACACTTCTACCATCATTCCCCAATTTTTCTGTAAACATCTGGCGACATTTCTGAAAGCTTTTATTGAAAAGTCGATAGAATTTCCGCCAACTTAGAACAGAAATTTCTTTCCCTGCTCCAGCATTCTTTCCTTGACTTTGTGTCTGTTCCAAAAGAGCTTGTCTGAAATCTTCCCAACATTCAACCCCATTAAATTTTCCTCCATTGGAGATTATGAAGTTTATGATTGACTCTATTGTATCATTAGGGTCATCTACATTGGCAAACAAGAGATCTAAACATTCTTTATCTTCATCCGTTTCAAATAGATACTTATATTGAAATGCCTTTTGAGTTTGCAAACGATCTTGAATTGTTGCTTGCTTTTCGTAGGTGTAAGACGTAAAATCCTTCGAGTATGGATAATAATAACTTACTTGTTTGAAAGCAGACATTTCTAAACCCAATATATCATAGACTTTTCGAATCTTTTCCAACTCATTTTCACGCTCATTCATTTCGTCTATTTTCAATAAATCTGTTCCCTTGACATTCATCATAACAAAAGCAACAGATTCCTTATTTCCTTTCATTGCGGTATCTTGGATTGCCTTCATTAAGAACATCGCATATGAAGTTTTTGATGCTAATCCTGAGATACCGGAAATATTCAAATGCGCACCTTCCGGACCAATTAAAAAGTGAGAATTAAAGTTGACAGGCAAAATCTGTTCGTTTGCACCTTCATACATTTTAATGTAACCTGCCGGAATAGGATTTTTTACTTGGTCTAAACCAAGTGCCATCTTGATTTCCGCTGCTGTTGCCAAATATACTTTCTTTCCCTCTTGTACAGGAATATATACATCCTTATCATTACCAACAACCTTACACATCACATAGTTCATGCCTATGCGATCGGTGTATGATTTGGATTCAACATCTCCAAAATCACTTGAGATAAAACCAGCCAATGCACTTGGTGAATCTGTCATATGAGAAATTTCCTCAATGACTCCAAATGTTTTTGAGTTATTAATGTGCTCAACAACTACCACATCAAAAGGCTTCAATTTTAGATCTTTTTTAGTCCAAAATGTAAAGGTCTCTATTGTTGAAGGTTGCTTTTCGGTAGCAATAACCTTTCCGATTGTATCCATACTTATTAGAATAAATTCAAAAAATAATAATCACTTTTAAAGCAGCTTTTACAGTAGCATTCGGTCATATATACTGGATAAAGATGATTTGCCCATCTTGCGTCTGTACCATAACATACAGGGTTACGCTCATTAATAAGATTGGCTGTAATAGAATCTATTTCATCCGTAGATAAACCATACTCAGCCTCTTTACCGGTCATAAGCATTTTCTCCACTTTAAGAATACCTGCATATGGAGATTCAGTTTTGCTAATATCTCTGACACGAACATACCAAATTGCAAAATTTACATTGCCCCACTGTTCTCCTGGCTGCCAAAGGAACGCTGGAGTGCGATGATAAAGCGGTAATCGGGCTATTTGTCCTGCACTACTTTGGTCTTTATTGTCTTTCATCAAGTTCGGATTAAACTTTTTTGAAACCCCAATAACATGGCGATAGTTATTACGAATATGAGCTAGCTCTTTGAAATCCCCTGTTTTCATAGGTTTGTATTGGATTGAGCCATCTTTAATCAAATAGCAGTCTTGATTCAAAAGGTTTTTACTCACAAGATGTGAAACAATACGCTTTTCGCATTCTATCATCTCGTCTTGTATTTTTGCTATCCCTTTATTTTCAAAAGTTTCATGGCCTTCAAGTTTGGTCGGGTAATATAAAATTTTATCTAGTTGTACCCCTGCATTTATCATTTGTGGAAGACCATTTAGTTTATTACAAAGGTTACGGAAAAACACATAATTGTCTATTCCTTCCCCATTAGCAGTTACTGGCAAACAAAGCACCGGATATGATTCTTCATAAACATGATGAAAACTCTTAAATGTATTATCCTCATTCATATCTCTGCTACAACATGCCACAGATATTTGTCCGCTTACAATCGGGAACACTTTCTTGTCATACTGAATATCATCAACTTTATACACCCGACGAGACCCATCCAAGAAATATTTAAACAATGGCGCACCATTCATGAGAATTGCGGCTCTTTGTTGCATATCTCTTGGTTTAGGATCATGAACATCCTCAGCATACTCTTTTAAGTTAATATATTCCTTTTCCGCTTCACCATACTCAATAGCAGGCGCAATTATTGTGTCATAACAGTATTTGAATGAGGTAAAACAAGCCCCTTGTGTTTCTTCTGCAATATATTTCAACAATTTGCCCATATTACTTACTTTGTGGGAGTTATTAGTGTTCTCACATCAATATCCAACAAGTTTGCGATTTCCTGTAATTGGGCAATAGATGGTTGCGACTTATTTGAACACCATCTTGAAATTGTATTCTCTGACTTACCCATTTGCTCTGCCAACCATCTATTAGTTCTTTGCTTTTCTGCAAGCACGACTTTAATCCTATTCATCACTATTTGTTGATTATTCGACACTAACATTCGATTTATACTCATTAAATTGCAAACAAAAATACATCAAATTTTCCATATAGCCAAGAAGCCAACTTACAATCCCTGTGAAAGCCTCGTAAATCGTTCATTCAACAATTCGCAATACTTTTCTTTTAGCTCAGTACTTAGGAAAGAGTTTTGAATGACAGTCTCAAACTTAGGCAATAGCTTGACATACTTATTTATCAGTCGTTCTACAATTACATTCTCTATACCCAAAGTAGCTGCCGATTTGAAAAAATCCTCCCTTTGAAGCTTTTTCTTCCGACCGTTCAAGGTTAATGCCAACTCTTCATCATCCATGGGATTAACGATAACCGCATTTAGCAAATCGTAAGCAGGAGTCAAACGTATTTTATCCGCTGCCTCATACAAAGAGAAGTTTTTCAAGTGCATATCGTTGTTACCTGTCAGCCAAGAGAAAAGTACTAACTCGAAGAAATTGGTAACATCCATTTTGGGCAAAGACGAGTATTTCAAAACAGCCTTACCGATACGTTCATAACTGCTCTTGTATTTATGCTCCGTTTGCCTTTCCGTCAATTGGCACATATCCTCCATTGCTGTCTTCTCTCCGGCAGAAGTTCTGTCAATCCGGCGGGTAAGATAGCACAGCGAATCATCCGCCATTCGCATCAGCGTGTGAGGAACCACCTCAATACGTGCTACCTCTGCAAGGTGCATGGTTAAATCCTCGACCTCCGGCATCATTTCATATTGTGATGTCTGAGGTTTACAGATATAACCGCCCCATAGCCCGACAATAGTCAATCGCTTGCTACCATCATGCTCATTCAGATGCAAGGATAATTTCGGCTGGACACCTGTCAAAGAGGTTTGGTCTTGAATGATTTGCAGAGCAAGCTGGTCTAATTGCTCCGTCGTATAATCAAGAACAGGCAATGTTGTTGTACCGAAGAATTTCTTTATACAAGCCTGATGCATATCCTTTTCCCCCTTCAGGAGCGGACGATAACAATACAGACAATTACACATGGTTCACCTCCTTTTCTTCCATAGGAACAACGCTTACCGCTCCGATACAATCTTTACAACAGGTCAACAACAATGACATTCGGTCAAGAATACTGATGTCTGTATTCCGCAATGCAACATCCAGCAGCCATCCTTCAGGTATCAAACCATCGAAGAACGGAAACAGCACAGAACTTGTGTATGCATCTGCTTGTAAAGGCAATGTAAGGCTAACAGCCTTTGCCGTTTCCGAAGAGAGATATTCCGGCAAATAACGGAACTCATATCCTGCATCGTTTTCTGTCAAAATCCCAGCCAACTGGGCTTTATAAAATATATGGGCTTGTCTCATTGATTATTATTTTTCTGAATAGCAACCATTTCATAATTGAAGAAATCAAGAAGCTGATTTACCTTATCAAGGCGCAGCGTTTCCTTTCCCTGTTCAAGGTCTCGCACAAAACGCAATCCTACCCCCGACTTCAAGGAAAGTTCTTCTTGCGTCAGGTTATATTGCTTTCGCAGCATCTTGACCGTAGTAGAGAGATTATTCATAAGCATCAAACGTTTAAAATCCAAGATTTCACAATAAAGGCTGTACCTCGGAATAAATCAAATAATTTGATTCTTCACTCGGTTTGCACTTCGTTTATACCTTTTCGGGTGCAAAGTTAATACAAATATCTCACATTATACCATAAGGGGTATAATTAATTTTTCCACCAACATTATTATATCAGATAAGGTATAATACAGTAAGATTCAAAACCACAAATTAAAGTACATAGGCACCATTCCACACTTTTCCAAGCGAATAATTTAGTTTTGTTACACTTTTCCAAACGAATCAACATTCCCAATACTCGGAGCGAAAAATTCAACCGCAAATCGCAGAAATTCCAAGAAAAACACTACCTTTGTATTCAACAAGCGTTCTGTAACATCCATGCGGAAATGACCTATCATTCAACACGTTGAATCTGACAGCGGACAATTCTCAAAATGGCTGAAAAGAGGCGGTACAACACGTATATGCAAAACAATGAAATACAACGGTTTGCATTTGTCCCTACATTCTGTGTATTTGTAAAAACGGAGGTTGTACCGATTAAAATGAAGAGTCACTGATAATCAGTGATGTAAATATGCTGCATCGGGAAATAGGTAATAATTTCCAACGATTTCCATATATCATCAATAATTATTAAGGCATTCGAAACACATGATTGCAGTTGATGAAATAACTATCTTTGCGGTAGATAGAATCGATTAATTAACAAAGAGATTATTATGCTTGCATACACATATATTGAACAAGGTAAATTTGAATTACGAGACAAACCGGAACCAAAAATTACGGATACACGGGATGCAATCGTACGTGTGACTCTTGGCAGCATCTGCACCAGCGACCTGCATATCAAGCACGGTAGTGTACCGCGTGCAGTACCCGGAACAACAATCGGACATGAGATGGTAGGTGTCGTGGAGGAAGTGGGAACTGATGTCACATCAGTCAGACCCGGCGACAGAGTGACTGTGAATGTCGAGACTTTCTGCGGGGAGTGTTTCTTTTGTCACCACGGATATGTCAATAACTGTACCGATCCCAACGGTGGTTGGGCCTTAGGTTGCCGTATCGACGGCGGACAGGCGAAATATGTCAGAGTACCCTATGCCGATCAAGGGCTGAATCGTATCCCCGATACGGTCAGTGATGAACAGGCTCTGTTTGTCGGTGATGTACTTGCCACTGGTTTCTGGGCAACTCGTATCTCAGAGATTACAGAGAAAGACACTGTCCTCATCATTGGTGCCGGTCCTACCGGTATTTGCACTTTGCTCTGCTCGATGCTGAAGAATCCGAAGCGTATCATTGTCTGTGAAAAGTCTCCCGAGAGGATTCAGTTTATCCGTGAACATTATCCCGAGGTACGGATAACGACACCTGATAACTGCAAAGAGTTTGTACTCAAAAACAGTGATCACGGCGGAGCTGATGTTGTTCTGGAAGTGGCGGGAACTGAAGATAGCTTCCGGATGGCGTGGGAGTGCGCTCGTCCCAATGCGATAGTCACTATTGTGGCTCTTTACGACAAACCTCTGCTTTTCCCTTTACCTGATATGTATGGTAAGAATTTGATTTTCAAAACAGGTGGAGTAGACGGCTGTGACTGTGCAGAGATTCTCAGACTGATTGAGGAAGGTAAGATAGATACCACTCCTCTTATCACCCACCACTTTCCGTTGAACGAGATAGAGGAGGCATATCGTGTTTTCGAAAACAAACTGGACGGTGTCATCAAAGTCGCTATTTATTAAAGACTTGTTTAATGCCTGTTAAAACGACCTGTTATATGAATAAAACGATTGTATGTCTAACCGAAAGTTATAAATAAGAATATGCCTGTTATCGAAATATCCTCTTTATCTCATCCCGGTGTTGAAATGTTCTGTACCCTCACCGAAGCTCAGTTGCGCAACCGTATCGAGCCTGATAAGGGTATTTTTATCGTAGAAAGTCCAAAGGTTATCACAAGAGCTTTGGACGCAGGCTTTGAACCTTTAGCTATTTTGTGTGAGCATAAACATATCACAGGAGATGCTTCCGACATCATTGAACGTTGTGGTAATCTGCCTGTTTATACGGGTAGCAGAGAACTACTAGCGACATTGACCGGCTATGTTCTGACACGAGGTGTTCTTTGTGCCATGCGTCGCCCTGCGGTACGCAGTATGGAAGAGGTATGCCGGGAAGCCCGACGCATCGTCGTTATCGACGGAGTTGTTGATACAACCAATATCGGTGCCATTTTCCGTTCGGCAGCTGCCTTTGGAATCGATGCCGTATTACTGACGCGTAACTCTTGTGACCCGTTGAACCGCCGTGCGGTCAGAGTATCGATGGGAACAGTCTTTCTTGTGCCATGGACTTGGATGGATGGTTCTCTCAGTGACTTGGGCAAATTGGGATTTCGTACTGTAGCCATGGCGCTCACGGACAACTCTATTTCCATTGATGATCCGGTCCTGGTAACCGAACCCCAGCTGGCTATCGTGATGGGTACCGAGGGAGACGGACTTCCACCGGAAACAATTGCTGAAGCCGACTACGTAGTCCGTATCCCTATGTCGCCCGGTGTCGATTCACTCAACGTAGCCGCTGCGGCTGCCGTAGCTTTCTGGCAGCTTCGTGCTCCACAATCCCCCTAAGATTACTGTCCTAAACCTTTGTCTGCTTTTAATTCCTCAATCGCATCCACCCAATAATCCCTCTCTCAATAAAATATCTTCTAACTTTCTCCTTGCAACGATAGTCCGGCTATGAACTGTACTAATTTTCATGTTTTTCAGAAATCCTTCACGATATTGAATATCCATAATCTCCTTCATAAAAAAACCGGCACACTGTAATAAAAAAGCATCCCGACAAGCAGGCGCTAAATAACCAATATAATGCAACAAGTCTTTATATGGTAGTTTATCATCATTGAACAGATGCGGATATTTTTTTACAAAAGATAAATCCCGATAATCAACACCTTCTCCTTTAAAATCCATTTTCTCCTTTGAATCAGACAAGCGAAAACGATAAGTTACTTCCGGAATACGTTTTAGTTGCAAACATTCATTAATAGCTTCGCATGTATTGCTACACGGTACCCGTTCTACAGTACCATCAATCTTAAATTTAGAACGACTATAAATTTTAAACCTGATATCCTTAGCCGTATACCGCTCATAAGTATCAATTATATCCAATTGAAGATTAGGTTCCAATTGTAATAGGACATATGTAAAAAGAGGTTCCTGGGTAAAAGATATCTTTTCAATCATAAAAAGAATAGATCCATCATTTTCATCTCTTTTGCCCGCACGTGTTCCCGGCAAAAGATTCAGATGAAAAAAAGTCTCATTCCACCAAAATATAATATCCCTGCTATCCTGAACTTTCTCTTTAAAAAATATTTCTAAGGCTTTTGAATATGAATGTTCTATTCCAAGAAATTGTCCCCTGTAAAGATTTTCATTAACTTCTTCAATTATTTCCGACATGTCTTTTCCTAGATATTGTTCTTTAGAAATATATTTTTCCATTGAAAGAATATGTTGTCTTTCAAACCAGGAGCGACTGCTTTCACTTTTCATTTTCACTGTTTTCATTTTGCTTTTACATTAATTATTTCACTTCAAAGGTAAAAGTTTTTTATGCCTGTCTTATAATATTTCGAAATCTCATTTTCCGAAAAACAGCATCTTCATGGTTACCGTTTACAGCCATAACAAGCTATAAACAAACAGGTTACAAATCAAATACTATATATATAATTTATTTTATTAACTTAGTACCGGCAATTTATATTAATCACTAAAAAAACATAGCATGAGTCAACCGGATAATAAATCAAAAAGGGCAGTAATTGTATTCAATAAAAAAGGTGAATACGTGGCTGTTATAGCGTCTATCACTCAAGCAGCATTAATACAGGGAGTGAATAAAAAACTCATTTATTACAATTGTATAGGAAAATCTATTATGGTTGGCAACTTTTATTTTCGCTTTTATCTTTCTGAGCTTGGACTGACTCTCAGTGATTTGGATAATCTCACTGTACAGAAATACGATGAATTATATCGGGAAGCAACCGAATAAAAACAAAGTAAACCGTTTTTTAATGAAAACGGATAGCAGCCAAAGTTCGTTTTCTACTTCTACTCACAGTATCAATCCTTCAACATTAATCGTCTCCTAAAATAATCAGCTACTTCCTTATCCACACAATAAATATAACACCCTTTCATCCCTCTTGACATTAATACCCGGTAAATATTACGAACATATGTATCGAAATTCTTCCTGTCTTTTTTCAATACAGGATCATAGGTGGCGGTTATTTCTGTATCCAAAGAATCCGCAGAGGCATTATATTTCAGATCATTACCAACAATAACACCTATATAATCAAAATCAAAACCCTGGGCCGTATAAATACATCCCACCTGCTTAATGCCATAAGGAGAATAAGCCCATTCATACCAAAAGCAATAACCTTCGGGAAGATGTCTTCGATCCGTTACAGACATATGGGTTTCCCATGGCATGTGAAATGTACCTATTTTAATATCATTATTAATGACCAAACCTGTCTTTTTCAGATCAGACCACTCCCAACAAAACCCAGCCGTCAAACGAGCCTTCATACCCGGTTCACTATTCTTCTCCCTAATAGCCCGATATAATTCAGCTGGATCATCAAATATCCTAAAATCATACTCTTCTGCGGAAAATGAACAGGAAGCCGTCCGGGGATATAACACATCCTCCAACCAATTCAAATAATTATCCGAACCGTTACAACGGAACTGGGATTCCAAAACTATATTTTCAATTTTACAGTGATTGGTTTGTGCACAAGACGTTATCAAACCCGTTTTCCCTATCTCTGAATGACGAATAGCCTGACGATCATCAATGAAAAACACACAGGAGCGAGCTGCACGAATAAGAGTCTCAATCTGAGACAACTCAGTCCAATGATCCTTTTTCGTATACTTATTGTTCGGGCTCAACTCTATCCGGTGGGCCTCATCCACCAGCAACACATCGACTCCATTTTCCATACAGCGAGCCGGTATAAAGTCATTCAAATTATGAAACAATAAATTGGCCTCCTGCCTCCCGACCATACACTTTATAGCTTCCAGCAAAGGTTTCGACTTTGTAGCAAACATTACACGATATCTACCTTTCGCCGACAGTTCTGCCAATACTTTCAAAGCAATGACCGTTTTCCCTGTTCCTGGTCCTCCGTTGACTATCACAACATTCTTCCCGTACCTGTCACTATTACGCAAATATGCTAATATATCATTACGAGCTTCGATCTGCTTCCCTACTAATGACAATTTATCATTTAAAGTCAATATATCACTTATGTTTTCCAATAAATTGACCGAAGGGTACAGCGGACTGAAACAAAACTCATTAAACACGGCTTCTCCGCTTCCATGCGAAAAAAGAGTATGCAATAAACCTGCCAGTTCATCCTTTTCGTTGGCAGCATAAGTCCTGAACTCTTCCTGCAATACATCAAACTTCGGATTAAACAAAACTCCGTCATCGTCTTTCCTTATATAATTAAAGCAATAAGCACACCCCTGTAAATTCAAACTATCCGTACTTACCGCCTCCACAAACGCCTTCAGATATCCATGATAACCTTTCACCTGTTGCGAAGGATGCGCAGCTGTTTGTATTTTTCCTCCGGTATACGCCTCCACAAAATTTCCGGCACTGGATGCAGGAAATATACCATCTTCGCTCCATTGCTTTAATTCAATGTGCATGACATTTTTACCATCCTCCGAATCACACCCGAATATCATACAATCTATCCGACACCCGGAATAAGGGACCATCAATTCAAAGACGAGATATACGTCTTTTATCCTGCCGGCCTTCAACAATTCCTTTATTTTTTGACCACTTGCTTTATAGGAACGTTGCTCTGCCTCACCTACATTTATATTTTGACGGGATGCATTTTCAATCATCAATTGCTGAAAGCGACCCTGCTTTACATCCTGAAAAAAATTCTCAGAAGAAGCGGCATAAAAACTATTCATGGTGGTTTATTTTTGTCCGATCAGTTGTTTGATATGTTCACGTGTCTCTTTATCTTTGATATAAAGAAAATTTCCTTTAGTTGCCCGGGTCAATAAAATTCGGTATGTCCCTGTTACCCTTCTAAACAACGCCTCCGAATCCGGAGTCAGCGCAATTAAAGAACGCTTTTTGCCTATTTTGGATTTCACTGATTTTTTAGTAGAGGCAATGGCTGTTTCTTCTATATAGTTCAGGTCCAACATCCACTTCCCGTTTCTCCACACCAAATCTTCCAACCAGAGAACACCGATATATTCATAATCGAAACCACGAACCACATAAGGACACCCGACTTCCGATAACGGATCATCCTGCATCGCATCTCCCCTTCCCAAAATATAATTAGTATAAGATGTGTGATCATTCCAATACTTATAAAAAGTTCTGTTCTCTCGGTCCGGAAGAACAAAATCGCACGATTCAGGAAATACAGCATGCATATCCGGTATATTCTTACTTATCCATTTACGTGAATAGGAAGAGACAATACGAGCATCCATCGTTGTCTGACTAATTTTGTTACGCAACGCATGCTCCATATCACTGGGATAATCAAAAACAGTCATCGGTATTTCCTCTATCCATTGAGACACATTATCAATCTCTTTCCCTTGTAAAACGCTTTCTACCCAATCCACATATTCTTTGGAACCTCCGCAACGGAATTGTATCCCTTCCAAGCTGATAAAATGAACCGTAGCATTAACCATCTTTGCGATGTTCACCAGATCTTCCAACGATGTAGATTCATTATCACGAAACGATTGATCGCCGTCAATAAAAAATACAGAAATACAGCTTGCCTTCATTATATGATAAGCCTGAGGTCCCATTTGGTAACACCATCCGGCAATTTTGTTACCTTGAAATCTTGGAGAAGAAGGGTCTATCAAGGCATGAGCCTCATCGACAATACTCAGAAAATGTTGATCAGGTTTATATGTAATACCAACCGTTTTTTCCAAATAGTCCGTATAGTCTTTCCAGTACATTCTGTTGAGTTCCTTACTGTTATCGGATCTGTGAACAATATATCTGGAATCCAGACGTTCGAATTCATTCTGATATCGCTCTTTCACCTTAGCCCCGTTAAGTCCGGGATTAAAGGCATTTGCCTTTATTATCAGCTTGTCTGCATTATATCTTTTTCCGTGCTCCTTAAAAATATGTGCCCAATTATCGTTTTGTGATGAAGATGTTGTGACATATAGGACGTTATTTTCTGAATCCGGTTTGTTACAAGCATGATATTGCCGGACCGCATCAAACCATAAATTCACAGCCATTGCCGATTTTCCGGAACCTGGAAGACCTTGTACTATAATGACTTGTTTACTCCTGGAAGTGACCGTCTCCGATAATTTATGTTGTACTTCGGCATATCCTTCCCGCTGTTTTCCTAACAAAACAAAAGGCTTCGCTGTACTTTCCGCAAAATTACGGGCAACCTGCAAAAGAATCTTTTTATCTTGCTTATAATACCCCTTTACAAAGGTTTTAGCAAATTCTTCATCCCCAACAGACAAGCGATCACAAATAAAATGACAAAGATCACCTTTCAACATTGTATCAAATAACAGATATTCTCCTGTCAATTTATCGTTCGGAGCAGATTTATAAGGTTCAAGATTGATTCTCTGGGTGAAAAATACGCAACCGTCCACATTCACATTTTGTTCCAACACTACAGAGTGAAAATGTCTGCAAAATTCAATGTAACCTTTCACCTGGTCCGCAGGATGCTGCTGGCTGGCGCCATGACGGATCATCAACCCTTCAAAACATCCGGGAGTATCCTTGCTGTTTTCCTGCCAGTTCTTCAGTTCTAAAATAATTGCCTGCTTTTCATTCTCCTTATTTCTTCCTATCAGCACCAGATCACACCAGAAAGAAACAGACGGTAGTTTGTATTCCAATGCAACATGAGCATCCGCCAGCCCTTTATTTTGCGCCATTGCCATTGACAAAACAGAAGCCACCTCAGGGAAAGACTGCTTCCAAGCTATTTTTTCTTCCTGACTCACATGCCTGGATATCTGAGATAAATCGTCAATCAACGCATGAATGTTATTAGTCACCCTGTCGCAAAAGTCAGAAACCTTGTATACTCTCGTTGTCATATTTTCTATTTCTTATTACCTACAAATGTAAAAACATATTTAATAAAATAATCACAATCTTTCTATTTACATTACCAGCAATTTCATATCTTCGTTATTCGTAATTTAGAACAGACAGCATATGACTACAAACAATTCTGATATAGAGCTAATAATGAAAGAAATAGTCCGTTTCACCGAGGATAGGGATTGGGATCAGTTCCATAACGGAAAAGACCTGGCTTTGGCATTATCGATAGAGGCATCCGAACTGAACGAAGCATTCCTTTGGAAAAATCCGGAAGAAGTAAACATTGAAAAGGTAAAAGAAGAATTAGCTGATATCATGAACTACGCATTCCTGATCGCCCATAAATACGACATGGACATCAAAGAAATCATACTGAACAAACTGAAAAGAAATGGTGAAAAGTATCCGGTAAACAAAGCCAAAGGGAGTGCCAAAAAATATAACGAATTATAAAGGAATTGGTTAATAGCCTGACAATATAGAGTTCTTAAAAATACCAATCTGGAATTGCAACTAAACAAGTATTATAAAGACAGATCATAAAAAACTAAACATCATGGCAGATAACTATCTGGAAAGAAAATATCAGGAATATCAGTCTCAAAAATCTTCCGCTACAAAGAGCGGCTACGGCAAGAAAAAAACAACTCCAATCCACAAAATGCGCAGAGTTTTCGTGACAGGAGGCGCTGACGGTATCGGAAAAACAATTGTCAAGGCGTTCCGTATGGCCGGGCACCGTGTAGCTTTTTGTGACTGGAATGAAGAATCAGGAAAAGAAACAGCCGAAAAAACCGGTACCACTTTTTATCACGTAGATATCAACAATAAAGAAGCTCTTGAAAACTGTATGCACCATATCCTGGAAGATTGGGGCGACCTGGATATCATCATCAACAATGCCGGCATCAGTAAATTCGCCTCTCTCACAGAAACCAGCGTGGAAGATTTCGACCAGACTTTATCCGCAAACCTGAGACCGGCATTTATTACCTCCCGTCTGCTCGCTATTCACCGTCAATCACAAACGACACCCAACTCGTACGGCCGGATTATCAACATATCGTCCACTCATTACCCAACAAACAGACTTAGCTGCGAAGCATACGCCGCATCTAGAAGTGGCATATGCTCATTAACACAGACACTTGCCATGTCTTTATCACCTTGTCATACAACGGTTAACTCCATTATTCCGGGTTGGATACAAGCAGACGATTACGACCAGATCGACCCGGAAGCCCATCCCATACCCTTTTCCGGACGAATGGGAAAACCGGAAGATATAACCCGTATCTGTCTGTTCCTTTGTCAGGAAGAAAATGATTTCATTAACGGTGAAAACATAACAATTGATGGCGGAACCACCAGGACACCCATGACCATCATTGAAAAACAACAACTTTAAACGATTATTCTTTTAAAAGATTGTACCTTTGCCCCAACATAAAATTATATCATTATGAGACTGACACGCAAACAGACAATCTGCGATATTCCTATCCTGAAAATCAGGGATTATTTTGACCACATCAGACCCGCTCTGATATCCCCGGAGATGATAAGCGAGCAATTCGACCTCAACAAAGAGAAAACGAAAGAGCTTATCGATGCCTTATTATCCGAAGGATATATCGAAGCTGCCAAGAAGAAAGGGAAGTATCAACTGACCATTAAAGGTCAAGCCCTTTGTGTAGCCCGGTATACAAATCCACTCAACAAGGAAAAGGCCGATAAACTGTTTAAGGAATTCATGGAACGGGTCGAAGAGATCAACAGTAATGAGTTTTACCTGTATAGAGTCTCCAAAATCGTTTTATTCGGCAGTTATATTGATCCTGAAAAAACAGATTATTCAGACATCGACATTGCGTTTGAACTCTCCCGCAAGGCCAAAAGCCATGAGGAATTTATGGAAATGGACGAGCAAAGAATTAAGGAAGCAGAACTCGCCGGAAAATCTTTCCCTTCCTTCTTCGATCAAATCGGATACACGGAACGTGTCGTACTGCTCAAGATGAAGAATAAATGCCGGTATATCAGCCTCCATCGTATGTATGACGGAATATTGAATATTACGAAAACCAAACAAGTTTATCCCTAAAGAGTAGTCATAATCTGATATTCCTTTATATATTTGTTTTCTACAAACAAACAATATACATATATAAAGTTCGAAGATCATGAAAACAAAAACATTCATAGCACTTGCACTGATCATCAGTTCCATATCCTTTTGTAGTTGCGGAAGTTACATGACCGGCAAAAGTGCTATCATGAAGGTTGAAAAAGGGATGGCTAAAAAAGAAGTCGTCAGTCTGCTCGGTGAACCCGACTTTCGCCGGTTCGATGAACAAGTTGAAGAATGGGAATACAAGAAAACAAATCCGCTGACAGCGGAAACAACCATCATTATAGTCAACTTCATCAACGAAAGGGTGAGCAATATGAACTCATTCGACGGTGATAATTATCCAGCAAACCCTCCAGTTGCCATTTATCCTCCCGGTGATATCGATTACGGAAAACATCCCCATCCATCCCGCCCGGATGACCACAGAAGACCATCCAGGGTTATAAACGAAAAAGACTTTCAGCAATTATACAACAAGGTCAAACAGAAACCGTTTAAAGACGACCAGCTGGAACTTCTTGAAATGGGGGTTACCAATAAAAATTTCACCTGTAAACAGTGCATACGCCTCATGTCCATCTACACTTTCGATGATGATAAACTGGAAGTATTGGAAATAGTGGCCCCGCATATCGTCGATTCCGAGAATTACGAAGACATTATCAAGTCGCTGAGCTTTCTTTCCAGTGAAGAAAAAGCGAATAAAATATTGCGCCGATCCCAGAAATGAACAAGTTCCATCAGTTACCTTTTCCGGTTACGCATTTTCATTTGCCGGAAAAGTTTACTTATCCATTCCATTACACACCTCATCCTTTATGCGTAGCGGTAGCAGCCGAGGTACAAAAATATCTGCAAAACAAGGATGAATGGAAAAGTGATCTGGAGCAGGGGAAGATGTTCGGTGTCCTGATCGTACAAACCCAGACAGGAGAGACCGGCTATCTGGCCGCTTTTTCCGGTATTCTGGCAGGGAAAAATTTGCATGATTATTTCGTCCCTCCCATTTACGATCTCCAACAACCGAACGGTTTCTTCCGGATCGAAGAAGATCAGATTTCTGCTATCAACGCCCGCATCAAAAAGGCTCAGACGGATAAACACTATCAGGCTACCAAGACACTACTGGCAGAAACAATCGACCAGGCAGAAAAAGCAATCTGTACAGCCAAAGAAGAGCTGAAAGAGGCCCAACAAAAACGAGAAGAAAGGCGCAAGCATACCTCCGACGAAAACGAACTGGCAAACATGATACGTGAAAGCCAGTTTCAAAAGGCTGAATTAAAACGGCTAAAAAAACAATGGGATGAACGTATTTCCGCCATACGATCAGAAGCAGAGACATTAGACCAGGCGATAGAGCAGCTGAAAACAGAACGCAAAACCCGCTCAGCCGCTCTCCAGCAACAACTTTTCGAGCAGTTTCGGATACTAAACGGGAAGGGGGAGACGAAAAACTTATGTGAAATTTTCAAAGAGACTACACAACAAGTTCCTCCTGCCGGGGCCGGAGAATGTGCAGCACCCAAATTATTACAATATGCCTACCTCCATTGCCTGAAACCTGTTGCTATGGCAGAGTTCTGGTGGGGTAATTCGCCTAAAAGAGAAATACGCCATCATGGATATTTCTATCCGGCTTGCAAAGGGAAATGCGAACCGATTTTAAAGCACATGCTGCAAGGATTGAATGTAGAAGAAAATCCGCTATTAAACGACTTGCATCGTGACACGGAACTTGAAATCCTGTTCGAAGATAACTGGCTGGTAGCAATTAACAAACCTGCCGGAATGTTATCTGTTCCAGGCAAAGCGGATATAGACTCTGTCTACCATCGACTAAAAACACGTTATCCCGAAGCAACAGGACCTATGATAGTACACCGCCTGGATATGGCAACCTCCGGCATATTACTGGTTGCCAAGACAAAAGAAGTACATCAGAACTTACAGGCACAGTTCAAGAGCCGAATGGTAAAAAAGCGTTATGCCGCGTTGCTTGACGGAACAGTCATACCCCAAGAAGGCATTATCGACCTTCCCCTCTGCCTCGACCCTATGGATCGTCCCCGGCAGATTGTGAGTACGGAACATGGCAAACCAGCCATCACCCAATATAAGGTTCTTGCCCACAACGGGAATCGGACACGCATTGCTTTCTATCCGCTTACAGGACGGACGCACCAGTTGCGTGTACATGCTTCCCACCCACTAGGCCTCAATGCTCCTATTATCGGTGACGAATTATATGGCAAAGGAGCCGACCGCCTTTACCTGCATGCGGAGTTCCTTGAATTCCGGCATCCGGTATCAGGCCAAATCATCCAGATAGAGAAAAAGGCTGGATTTTAAATTCTAAAACAGGACAATCATGAAAGAAAAGCAACAACAAACAATGTATGAAGCTGCTTCCATAAGAGATTACGACGAACTAATCCAGCTATGGGAAGCATCTGTACGCAGCACTCATCATTTCCTGACGGAAGATGATATCCAATATTACAAACCTCTGATAAGAAACGAGTATTTCCGTGCAGTAGAACTCTACATTATAAGAGACAGAAAAACAGAGCAAATCACCGCCTTTATGGGATTAAGCGACGAACTGATCGAAATGCTTTTTGTTCATCCTGCACAGCAAGGAAAAGGCTTGGGAAAAACATTGCTTGAATATGCCATACGGGAAAAGAAGATGCAGAAGGTAGATGTAAACGAGCAAAATACCCAAGCCCTGCATTTTTACCAGAACAGAGGATTCGAGGTCATAGCGCGGGATGCTATTGACGGACAGGGAAAAGCTTATCCAATCCTGCATATGCAGTTAAAACCAGTCCGCCTGAGAAAAGCTGAAGCAGGCGATCTTCCGGAACTTCACTCCGTCTTCGAGCAGAGTGTAAGAAATAGTTGTAAAAAAGATTATACGCCCGAACAAATCGAAGCCTGGGTACAACGTGCCTCTCCTGAACGTTGGCAGGAATTATTCACAAGCGGCCTGCAATTTATCGTTGCAGAAGAAACAAAATATTTCCGGATAACAGGATTCACTTCTTTTAATAGCCAAGGATATTTACACAGTATGTTTATACTACCCCAGTTCTGTGGTAGAGGTATTGCCACCCTGTTATTGGATTTTGCAGAAGAATTTGCACGCAACAATCATATACCCTACCTCTTTTCAGAAGTGAGTATTACCGCCCGTCCTTTTTTCGAAAAACGGGGGTTCATCGTAGAACAGGAACAGCTTGTCAAAGTAAATAATGTTGAAATGGATAATTTCCGGATGCGGAAGTCCTTATATATATAATGTACGTATAAAGGATATCAAAAAAAGAGGTAAATCATTTCTGATTTACCTCTTTTTGTAGTCGGGATGAGAAGACTCGAACTTCCGACCTCCACGTCCCGAACGTGGCGCGCTAGCCAACTGTGCTACATCCCGTTTTTGATTACGGCTGCAAAGGTACAACTATTTTTGAATCCGCAAACACTTTCGATGTTTTTTTTCAAAAAAAATATTGCATTCACCCCTTCAATTTCTTCAAATGCATTTTTTTCGACATTTTTTTCATGAAACATTTGGAATGTATCATATTTTCCCTACCTTTGCACCCGTTAAACAAAACAAACGGTACCATAGCTCAGTTGGTAGAGCAAAGGACTGAAAATCCTTGTGTCCCCGGTTCGATTCCTGGTGGTACCACTGAAAATCAAGCAGTTACTTTTAAAGTAGCTGCTTTTTTGTTTTCTGAGACAAAATACTTATTACCTATATTATCTCTTTTAATTTGACTAAATGAGGAGTGGCAATATCGTATTTTATCCCGTAGGCTATTATATCTTCAATCATTTGCCGTACCTCTTCAGGAGAATGACTCACATGACCGTCAAACATAAGTTGTAAAGCCTCGTTGCCATATATCTTCCTGGCAATCGGAACACTTAGAAACAAAGGCAATTGATACAATTTATTTGCTTTCTCTTCCTTGGCATCATATCCACGCTTCAAGCAAATAGAAAAACCCTCACGAATGGCGCAGATAGTAGTTCGAATAGTAGCGGAGTCATTCACAAACCTGGCTGCACCGCCTGCACTCAATATTCCGGCAGTCAATCCGGCAGCAGTAGCGTAATGAGTAATTATCCAAAGTAATATCTGTCGGGACAAGACAGGTTTCAGATGTGCTTCGTCTAGCGCCTGAACCATTTTCCGCACACGGGGAGTCATCTCTCCATCCACCTCCCCGATGGGAGTATGGGAATATTTCATTCCCGAAATAACACAATGTATTTCGTTCGCCTCTCTTCCACCTCCTACCATGAATGGAAAGCCGAAGAAATACTGTTCAGGTTTCAGAAAGCGGGCAATCTCATCAAAGCAATCCCAATTATTCTGAAAGAACATCACATGTGCTTTGCCAGCGGACACACCTAAAACCGGCAACACATCCGGTAGTTGTATCTTATTCGTTGCCACAATTATGTATTCAAAATCATTCCGTGCATCCAGTCCGTCAACCACATGAGGACGAAAGACTGTATCAACCGTATTCTTTATACCGTTCCTAAAATCCTGACAAATAATATGAATGCCTTGTTCATCTATCAATTGTTTCTGTTCCTTCCGGACAAGTAACGTAACATCGTGTCCGGCCTCTGCCAATTGCCAGCCATACGTACAACCTATTACTCCGGCACCATAAATCAATATCTTCATAATCTATTACTTTTTGTTTCCCGTTCTCCATTGATAAAAACAGAATTGAATAAAGAAAGATATTCCGAATAAGAATCACAAATAGAAAGATATTCCTTTGGAGTATACCCCATAAAGGTTTTGAAATCTTTTATCAGATGCGATTTATCACAATATCCCCAATCATAAGCCAACTGGTTCAAACGAATTTGCGAACCAGCATGTAAACAATGTAAAGCATTCCGGAAACGTGCTATTTGCAAAAACTCTTTCGGATTTAAACCTGTATATTCAGCAAATACCCGTTTGAATTGCTTATATCCGAGACAAGCAGACTGAGAAAGCTCCGTAATGTCCTGCTGTCCGTTATTAATAGACTGAACAACCGCATTCATTCTGGCAAACCGCTCGGAAGTAAGACCGTATAACTTTTTTAACAGATATTGTTCTATCAGATATACACATTGGTTATTATCCTCCGTTTCCATTATCCATTTCTCCAATTCAATCAAAGAAGCATCTCCCAATAACTCTACATCTACATTCTTATCCCGCAAATTATTCATAGGAATCCCTAATACACCCCGTGCTGCGACCGGCTGGAATACAACCATAACCAGATTGAGATTACCGGAATAAACAACATCAGTGTACGAAACAGATTGTCCGCACAAACTGGAACGAGGCTGCATCTCCTGATGCAAAGTTGAATAGATTTTGTCACCCCGGTGGAACGCAAGCACAGCACAACCAGATGGCACATAACGCTGCGAACTTCGTTCCGCGTTATCAATCGCCAAAAACCAATACTGTTTCACGTATGGCCTTAACAGCTTGGACGGTTGTACTAGCTGAAATTTTTCCATTTTGCTTTATTCTGCCAGCAAAAATAATCCATCTTTACTGGAAAGCGGTGTAAAAAAAGGACTTTGTTATTGATTCAGACACACTTTCATTCCATATCAAACATATCCGGCTCTTCGCTTCTGCTCTTGCTTTTATCTTTTTTCTTGTTCATGTTGCCGAAGTTGTAAGTCAGCGTGAAACCTACACGTCTTCCGCCACGCCAGTTCTCAGAGTCCTGCCAGAAACCGTCGCCGGCTGTAACGGTACGGAATTTACGAGAATCCAACAAGTCACGGGCATTAATGCTCAAGGTCAGTTTATCGCTCAGGAAAGATTTACGCAAGCCCAGGTCGACCGAGTAATTCGGTTCGCGATGTCCCTGTGCCATCAACTGTTTGGAATTATAATTACCGGTCCCCTGCAAAGAGACACCCCAGGGAAGGCTTAAGTTGGCAATCATACGGACGTTCCAGGCAAAACTCTCATCCGTATCTCCGATAACCGGTGTTTCCGCACCTTGCGGCAGATAACTGAAACCATCCAATTTAGAATAATAGAGGTTGACTGTCGTTGTCAAGTCGAGTATCTTGAATAATTTATCCTTCCCTACGATTTCCAAACCGCTGGCCTGAGATTTTGCCACATTCTCACTGGTGGTATACATTACGTTGTCTTCCGTATTCAGAAAACGGATACGCTGGATTACATCATCTGTCGAACGATAGTAACCGGATAAAGACAAAGTATGTCCCGATTCCCAACTTTTGATATAATTCAATTCAAATGAATGAGAATACTCCGGTGTCAACTCCGGATTACCGAAAGAGATATTGGAAGCATCGGATATATTACGGAAAGAGTTCAATTGTCCTCCCCACGGACGACGCAGACGGCGTGTATAATTCACCTGCAACTCATTGTTTTTCGGTAAAGCATAAGAAATAAACGCACTCGGAAAAAGTTTAAAATAGTCTTTCTCAAACGTCTCGGAAGCTTTACCGTTAAACTCCTGGTCGAAATCAAGCGAACGGGTATCCACCCGCCAGTACTCACCGCGCAGACCGGCCTGGTAACTTAATTTATCCCATTTTCCGCCGTATGTCATGTAAAGAGCATGTACATCCTGATTATAAAGGAAGCGGTTATAGAGCGACTCGTCCTGTCGGATATCTTCGGCTGTCGTTCCGGTATAGGTATCAACCGGACTGGCATTCCGCTGAAAAGTACCCTTATAGCCGGCTTCGATGCGGGCCATATCGGATATTTTATTGGTGTAGTCGGCCTGGACTTCCCAGGTCTTATCCTTTATATCATTCTCCTGAGTCTGATAAAGAGGATTAGCGATTTGAGAAGGGTCTGTATAGACAGTCGATTGCCGGAAAATATTCATTCCGTCCCGTCTCCACTGGTTATTGCTGACCATCAGGTCGATGTTACTGTTTTCCGAGAACTTATGAACATAATTCAGTTCCAGATTATACATTTTCATATCCGAATCACCATTGGTTATACGATCGCTGGTGTAGATTGTATTCTTCTGACTGTCGATAGAGTTATAATGGATATTCTCACTATTGTCTCCACCGCCGGTCATACCGGTTACATTGAATGCCAGGTCATCGCTTTTAGTGATATGCCAGGTGGCGCCAAAACGTCCGAACCAGTTATTATGCTGTCGTTTGGAGTCGTTGGTCTGGTCGAGAAAACTGTTGTCCGTCGTATTCAGACGACTTGTGATGCCTCCTCCTTTAAACTCACGGTTACGGTAATTCAGATTAGCATAAGCATCCACTTTACTACTGCTGTAATTAATGTTGCCACTCGCCTGATACCCACCATCCGTATCGGCTCCGACTTTCACGCTTCCGTAATAACCGGGTTTCCGGTCATCCTTCAATATAATATTGATAATACCGGCTGTACCCTCAGGGCTATATCTGGCAGAAGGGTTGGTAATAACTTCTACCTGCTTGATATCTCCGGCCGGCATCATATCCAGAATATCCGCCTGGTTATCAGCCGTTAGACCCGATGCTTTACCATTAATCCAAATCGTTACACTGGAGTTTCCTCGCAACGATACTGAGCCTTCATTATCAACCTCCACGGAAGGAATGTTGGATAACAAGTCGCTTGCCGAACCACCTTCGGCCGCAATATCCTGCGTCGCATCAAAGACTTTCCTGTCAATCTCGAACCGCATCTGAGGCCGTTTCGCCACCACTTCCACTTCTCCCAATTGATTGGCATCTTCTGCCAGTGTCAACTCTCCCAGACTCAAAATCTGGTTATCGCTGCTGATAGAAATATTTTTAGATACTTCTTCATAGCCGATATAAGAAAAAGTAACTACATATTCCCCTTTCTTCAATCCGCCGATCGTGTAATTTCCGTCACTCCCGGTAACGGAACCCTGCACTATCTTATCCGAACCTTTTGCCTTAACCTGCACTGTAACAAACTCCAACGGTCCACCCAGTTCGCCGTCCATTACAATACCTTTAATCTTTCCGTCCGTTTCATTTGCAAACATGTCCGGAGCAAAACACAAAAGCATTCCGGCCAACACAATACTCATCTTCTTCTTCATCATAGTCCAAATATCTATCTATTCCAATTTTTTGTCGCTTTGTTTGACTGGTTACTAACGGAATAGTTTATTCAGAACAATAAAAAAATAAGCAAATATACCTTAATAAAAAACACTTTCACTGGTTTGAAATTGATTATCATTACCAGTAGATATTCAGAAGCAAACACATTTAAAAACGAATATTTTTCAATCTACAATATAATATTTTATCTATTTTCATTTATTACCAATTGGTAAGTTCATCCGGAGGTTAAAGGCCTACCTTTGCGGGCGTTATTATTAAAAACCAATTGATATGCAGAGAGATAGCCTTGATTTCAAAAGCATGAGCGTAGAAAAACTATTTACCAAATTACTGGTTCCTACCATTATGGGGATGGCCGCATCGGCACTATTTACCGTTGTAGACGGTATTTTCGTCGGGAACGGGATTGGGAGTGATGCTATGGCAGCGGTCAATATATCCGCCCCTATTTTTATGATTATTACCGGAGTCGGATTGATGTTCGGCATGGGAGGCGGGATACTCACTTCCATCAACTTGTCGCAGGGTAAAAAGAAAGTTGCAAATATTAATTTTACCCAGTCGGTCATCGCATTGGTATTCATCAGCCTCGTTATGACGTTGTTGCTAACGATATTTCCGCATAAGATAGCCACCCTTTTCGGCTCCGATGAATACCTGATGGATATGGTGGTTGAATATTTATTCTGGTTTTCCATCAGCCTGCCATTTACGGTACTGGTGGTTGCCCTTCCGTTTTTTATCCGGCTGACGAATCCCAAGATATCCATGTGGGCAATGCTGGCTGCTACCGTTGTGAATATTATTCTCGACTATTTGTTTATTTTTGTTTTCAAATGGGGATTGTTCGGGGCAGCGATTGCAACAGATATAGGTGAGTTTGTTGGTGCCGCCATTATGATTATCTATCTGTTCCGGCATTCGATAGCCATACGGTTCGTGTGGTTGAAACTGAGTGTCAAGAGTTTGCTGTTGACGCTCCGGAATGTAGGTTATATGATTAAGCTCGGCTTTTCCGTATTCCTTAGTGAGATAACGATATCCGTTATGATTATTTCCGGCAACTATGTTTTTATGGATTATATGGGAGCCGACGGCGTAGCGGCTTACAGTGTCATTTGCTACCTGTTCCCAATCATATTCATGGTTTTCAACGCAACCGTACAGTCCGCACAGCCGATTATCAGTTATAACTACGGATGCGGACAGATGAAACGTTCGGATAACGCTTTACGTTTATCCATGCTTTTCACTTTGGCATTCGCATTCAGTATCATGCTCCTGTTTATATGTTTTACCCGGAGCATCGTTACTCTTTTCATTCCCGATACAGCCAGTGCGGCATGGGGATATGCAGTAGCCGGCTTACCGCTGTTTGCTACCGATTACCTGTTTTTCGGTATCAACATCATTATAATCGGTTATTATACCAGTATCGAACGGTTACGGCGTGCGATATCACTGACAGTTTTACGGGGAATATTGCCTGTCGTATTCTTTTTCACATTACCTTTACTACTGGATGTCAATGGTATATGGCTGGCAGTAGCAGCAGGGGATATTACCACGACAGTTGTTATCGTCATTTTATTAATTGTTGATAAAGTACGCAAGAATGGATAAATTAATTGAAGAAATAGACTACCGGTGTAACCTAAGCGATACGGAAATGACATTGCTCCGGCAGACACTCCGTATCCTGCATTTCCCTAAAGGCAGTATTGTCATTGGGGAAGGCAAGACGGACGATTCCATCTATTTTCTGGACAAAGGTGTATGGAGAGCCTACATCGAAGAAGAAGGCGAACAGCAAACCCTTTGGTTTGCTATCCCCGGGGAGACCATATTCTCTTCCTGGGGATATTTCCGCGGACATCCTTCACGTTACACAATCTGTTCGTCGAGTGACAGTATTGCCATCGAAATGAGAAACAGCACAATACAAAAACTGTCGGAGTCCTCGCCGGCTTTTCTGAAATGGATACAAGGTCTTCTGATGGATATACTCGTTAATGAAGATGATGTTCTGGTCGATATATCCAGTCCGAAAGCGGAAAAGCGTTACCTGGCTTTCATCAAAAAGATGCCGGAGTTGTTTAATAGCGTTCCTTTGAAAGAGATAGCCGGATACATCGGTGTAACTCCCCAGTCACTCAGCCGCATCCGGGCCGGGCTGAACAAAAACAAATAGAAAAGAAAGTAACCTTAACAGCCAACGTTTTAACAGACATTAGCTGTTAAGGTTATTTCATATTATAAACAGATGCTTTCTATAGCGCGATTTTATTTATTCCAGATATAGCGATAATTAAATCTTCGGTTAGGAGCCGCATCGCCATCTACACACAATGATATAGGATCTCTCAAATTAGCAGGATTATCAGTCCATTTAAAATCAAAGACAAATGAATCGTCAATTAATCCTAAATCTGCACGAGGTATTGATAATTCCAATTGATTTCCATTCACCCGATATGACAATGTATTTACTTTCTTCCACTCTCCGGCTTGTTCATCATACCTCATCAATTCTGTCGACTGCGCATCAACAACCTTTTTATTTACTATAAAATCATAACCGTACCAGCCGGTCGAAGCATTATTATCCGCATCGATAAGTAATAACATCCAGTTCGGATCAGAAAATGGGGACAATTTATCCATCGTTTCCGCATAAAAGAATATGTTATCCTTATCTACTGCTACTTTCGATAAAACAATATCATTTCTACCAGAATTATTTACATAATGATTTCCGCCATATCCTTTATGGTCACGATGAGTTACATCTCCTTTGGTATCCCGATATTCAACCTTGACTTTATCCCATTCCTTAAATGTCCCGTCTATTCGGATTTTCTGGTATCCACTACTCTGCGGTATGGGACGAACTCCTTTATAACGACGAATATTCTGTGCCATCTGCATATAATAGTTATCCGTATAGCCACCTTTCATAGGTTGAATTGTACGATTAAATTCTGCATTATACTGATCTACAAAATAAAACGGATTTTTACGTCCCAAAAATTCTGTCGGGCCGGGTAATTCAGACCCGGGAGCTTTCCCTGAGTTATATTTTCCAGCAGTCCATTCATTCCAGTCATTCAAATACAGAAACTGAGGATCGTTTTTCAATGCTTCATCCCAGCGATCCTGAAAATAGATACCGTATGCTGTAGGATCATTTACAGTCTTCCCTAGCCAGGAGACATAAGTCGGTTCAGGCATATCATGGTCATTCAACTTCGGTTCCTTTTTATCACGAGTCCAGGATTTTCCAATTATGGAAATAGGATGTTGAGCCGGAGTAACTGCAGCTTGTTCATTTTCTCCTCGATAAGTTGCAACCAAATCCGACGGTGACATTTTACAGACTCGTTCGTCACCCAAATCGTAGCCAAAACTCCAGTTTCCTTCTGTTCCGACAAAACGTTCACCAGCCCACTCATAGTATCCCCACCACATGGTTCTGAGCGTGAAAAAATCTTTCACATCCTGGGTATAATCCGTATAAAACTCATTTATGTAATCCGGATCATTATAGTGAGAATGTGAAGGGTCAGTCAATGCTTTGGGATCATAATGAGGATTCGGGTTCTTCACACCTCCGCCATTAGCATCCATTGTCGGTTTTCCATTATACAACAGTAAAGGTTTATCTCCCCAGTAGAACCATAAATCCTTATATTTATTTTCTTTATATACTTTATCATATAAATCTTGTACAACAGAAATAACAGGTCCGTTGAAAGCCCAAAAACAAAATTGAGGGACTTTGTTACCTTCCGCTTTCATTTTTTGCATCGTTGTAAACAGAGTTTCCCACTCATCCCAATAACGGACTGCATTTGTTACATCCATAACTAATACATCCACACCGGCATCGGCCAGCATCGACATATCTTTACGAATCACATATTCATCACGACTAAGGAAATATCCCAATTCAGGTTCCCCCCAATGGTAAGAACCTTCTGTCCATGCCGGATGATTAGCATCCAGACGAGCTTCGGGAGCTTCTTCCAACACCTTACTTACATCAGCACGATAAGGAGCCTTCAAATTAGCCAAATTATCCGAATGCCACGTGATATAAAAAATACCAACCACACGACGCTTATCATTCTTGACATTTCCGACCTCTTCTTGTGTCGGCATAGTCCGTCCCAAAGCATCTGTTGCCACCCAGGTATCAGAATAAGTATCCCAACAAGAATCAGGCATATTCACATTCGAATGAACGGTATCCTTTTGATTTCCACATCCCGACAGGGCCATTATCCCTATCAGTCCAAAAGTCCATAATTGATTTATACAAAGACCTTTAACATGTTTCATAATCTATAAATTCAAAGTTTATAAAAATAAGACAAAACTGATTCAAAACGAATTATAAATTTCTTTATTCTTTATAAATTTCTATTTGGTATACTCCCGATGGAAATTTATAAAGAGACACTTCCTCCTCGCTTCCAATAAGTGGATAATCAGCCTTATTAAAAGAACGTTTGTTTACATGTATCTTTTTACTATCAGGTAATGCTACAATGCCTGATGTATTAGGAGGTAATGTTATTATCCATACCAGACTATTTTCTTCTTGGGACCATTCGCTTGCCGTTCTCCCATAAGGTGTTTCTATCGAAGCTTTTGCCCAGGAAAGATAAGATGTCATTGTTGGTTCAAAGTGTATAACTTTAAAACCCGGGCCTGACACATCCGGTCGTATGCCTGCTATATCTTCATAAAACCAAGTGTCATAACCACCCTGCATGGGATGATTAAGTGAAGATCCTGCCAAACACATTTCCTTACTCTTCCCATTTACCGGAAGAATCTCCCAAAGAGATGTAGCATCAGCATCCGTCCACATATAAGCAAAACTATTCTCACCTGTTTTAGTAAACATATCCCATGCCATTTTACTATTGCCAAAACGTGATAATGCTTGCCCAATACGTCCTAGACCAAATATCCCCGTATGCATAAAACCATCATATTTTTCTTTCATATTCCTGACAATCGCATCAGAAACAGCTTTTTCATCTCCGGCAGGAACCAGTCCAAAATCAAGAGCCATTGCATCAGCAGTCTGACTCCCGAATGTTTTACTTTCTTTATCATAAAATTCGGCTACAAAAGCTGCTGCAATCTTATCCTTCAAACCACTGTAATATCCGGCATCATCACTCTTTCCTAACATAGCGGCCGTTTTAGCCAAAATTGAAGCATCAAGATAATGGAAAGCAGTAGAACTCAAAGCAACAGGACAATCAATCGCATTGTTCCCTTCCGGCGGACACCAGTCACCCAATCCGTAAGGTACAATATGTTTGGTTGAAAGCGTATCATTAAGCGTTAGACTCTCCACGTGATCCACCCATTGTTTCATTTCCTGATAATATTTATGTAAAGGCTCTTCATTGCCGAAATATAAATAAATGTACCAGGGTAATTGAACTACGGCCGTCCCCCAATCTGGAGAAGCAACCCCACAAAGACGTTTTCCCGGAGAAATCATATACGGGATTCCCGGCGCTTTATCTGCAAAATAAAATATTGTATTAAAAAGTTTTTGATGAAGTGTATTTTTCTCAAATGCGGAAGAAGTCGAACTGATATCTTCCATATATTTCATCCAAAAATTATTCAGGTCAAAATTATAATTCTCAAAAGGAGCTACGGTATGTGCATCTCCCAACCAACCACATCGTTCTCTGTGAGGACAATCCGTCGGCAAACCATGCGTATTATTGAGCATTGTCCTGACCGCTAACTCATGCAATTTATTAATTTGTTCATCAGAACATTCAAATTCACCTCTCTTATTGACATCCGTATGTACAACAATTGTCTTTATCCAATCCAATTCAGGCTCCACTGCCATACCGGAAAGTTCTAAATAGCGATAGCCATGGTAGGTAAAACGAGGGTTCCAGACTTCCCGACCGTTTCCGGCACAAATATATTCATCTGTTTGTACAACACCTGTAGCAAAGACTCCGGTTGTATTATATTCGATTGAACCATCCTCACGAAGAAGTTCTCCCATCCGCATTTTCAAATGTGTTCCTTTTGGCTGATCTACCGTTATTTGTGGTACACCGGCAATATTACCCCCAAAGTCAAATATCCAATTTCCGGAAGAATCCTTCCATTTCTTTATCGCTCTGATTTCATTCTTCAAACGAATAGGTTCCATAACCTGAGGAAACAAATTCACCGGAATAACACCTTCTGCAACTACAGCATTTTTCCATCCATTCAGTTGAGTTCCAACTTCTGACCAACCTTTAATTTCCTTTGTAGCATCATACACCTCACCAGCATATATATTACCCTTTAACACAGGTCCGGAAGTCCACAGCCAGGATTCATCTGAAACAATCATTTCCTTAGAACCATCCTCATAAGTTATTTCCATTTGTAATCTAAAAAGAGGATCGCCATATTTAGCCCAAGGTCCCCAGACACTGTTTTGCCCGTACCAACCTTCACCAAGTATCACACCTAAACAATTTTCACCTTTCACTAACCCGGATGTGATATCAAATGTAGAATACAGGGCATACTGCTCATAATTCGTTTGTGCAGGGTCAAGGATTCGTTTTTTATCGACAAGTTCACCATTCAAATAAAGATCACCGCATCCTAAACCACAAAAATAGACAACAGCTCTTTGTAGTTTCGATTCTGCCTTCCCTGTATCAAATACTTTACGAAAATAAGGCATCGGACTATCTTTTTTCCAAACAGAAGTTATCCACTTAGCTTTCCAATCAGACGTATTTAACCCCAAAGAGAAAAAAGAAGGTTCACTCCAGGCCGTTACTTGTCCTTTCCCATCCCAAATGCGCAAACGCCACCAATAGAGTGGCCCTCTTTCTAGTATTGCGATATCCGGACGTACATTCACTTGCTGTTCTGAAACAGTCTTTCCTGAATTCCAAATATAATTACCATCCTCCAAATCCTCTCGGGAAGAAGCAATCTCTATTTCCCAAGCAGACTGAATAAAGCCATTCTCCTCTGACTCGATTTTCCAACTAAAAACGGCTTCATCTATTCCTTCCGGGGTTACCAGACCACGACACTTCAAATCCACCACCTTCGCTTTACTCCCGACACAGTTATCAGTACATCTCGTAAACCCTAAAAGAAAAATGAAAAGCAATAATAAACAAAGACTCTTTGACTTCATACATTTCCTATTTAATCGTATCAGACGCAAATATCATATAATGATATATTTTAAAGACTTCTCCATATCTCATAGAAGAGGGTGATACTATAAATTTTTGAAACTCCTGTATACACCCTCTCTATCATTTATCGAAAAATCATTTAAATCGTATATTTCTGATATTTATTGTAACATCAGCATTTGTACCGAAATCACAACGCATATAATCACCTGAATTACCCCAGCCGACAGTAGCCATTCCGGCTGTATAGTCCTGTTCAAATGTTGTCCATTCTTCTGCTGCCGGAAACTCTATCGTTGTCGAATTAGCTTCAGATGGTCCGGAAGACGAAGTACACCAGAATATTTGTAACTTAACACTTTTAGTAGACTTATATCGGAATACCATGGTAGAACCTTTTTTTGCGGCAGCTAAGCCATTTGAATAAATATAAGGGTCCCCTCCTGTTGTTACAATCGTATATTCATTTGAATTCTCCGGATTAGAAGCAACCAATGTCATATCATTAATTGTAGCCTAGAAAGTTACATATTCCACATCGGGATAAACAACATCATCCGGATCAATAACCGGAGTAATCACATACTCTTTTTCTACAGACTTTCCACCATCCGCTTGATTCACTGCATAAACCGTCAATTTTGTTTCAGCGATAAAACCGGTAACAACATATACCCCTGTTTGAGTTGCATCAATAGTAACTTCCTGTTTCACATTATTTTTATCCAGATATGAAGCTATCAGGTCAACTCCCACAAATGTCTCATTTGTCCAGAAAATCTTTGCACCACCACTTGCCGGTTCCATTTCAACGGTTTCGATTACATAATCTTTTGCCTCCTCTATACCCTGAGGAACACCTTTCACCGTTACAGAAGATGAGGATTCTCCACCATATCCATAAGATGTCAAAACAAACTCATGTTCTTCCGTATCTGTAAATCCTCCAACAACAACCGATACGTTGTTATTAGCATCAGCACTATATTTACTAACCTTTTTATTCACATTTTCTCCTTGGGAATTTCTATAGGAAATCAATGTATAATAATAATTGGCATCTGTTGGATTCATCCAATTCAATGTGACGGAACCAATAAAAGGTATACACTCCACATTGCTGACAGGATCTATATGGCCCTTATTATTGTCATCATTGTCGCATGCATAAATAAAAAGCGAGATGAACATTACTAATAGAATATATTTCTTCATTGTATACTTTTTTTAATTATATCTTCAATTACCATCCCGGATTCTGCCAGTTAGCACCCGTATGTTTCAACATCTTGGCTACTTCTGTCTGTTTAATCGGGTAGAGCAAATATTTATCTGCATTTGTCCCACGCGATGCAAGTTTGATTCGATTGTATGTGAAAGTACCATCCTCCTCTTTTACAATTTTCATACCTGTCACAAAATCATCTGTTTCATTTAAAATTTTCCAACGACGAACATCAAAGAAACGATGTTCTTCGAAAGCTAATTCTACACGACGTTCATTTCTATAACGTTTTTCAAAAGAATCTTTCGACATGCCTGACGATAATGCCGGTATACCGGCACGAACCCTGATTTTATTAACAGCATCTCTGGCTGATAACGCCTCTGCCCCTACTTTGGATACCACTTGTCCATCCGGACCTACAGCCTGATAAGCAGCCTCTGCAAAATTCAAATATAATTCAGCCAAACGAAAAATACGCATAAGCCCATCTGCATCCTGCCCGATTCCGGATTTGAAATTATTGAATTTACGCATATAATATCCCGTACGAGTATAACGGATATCCGTCACCTTATCAGAGATACCACAATTTCCACCCACATATGTTTCTACAACATCTCCATTAGGTTGATCTAAATATCGAATAGCCCCATTATAATAAACCGACGCATAGAAACGAGGATCACGATTCGCATACGGATTTTTCGGATCATAAGAAGATGCCGTATTTAATATCGGCCGCAAATGCTCTGCATCCGAATAACCTAAAATGGGTTGAGTACCATCAATCATTTCATAACTATCTACCAACTCCTGCGAAGGTCCAGCTCCAGCTTTTTCCATACCATTTGTAATAGGAGTCCCGGCAAACTTCCAGACATTTGAACGCCAGGAGGTCGTTTCATAGATAGTTTCCCTATCCCATGAACGGCTTGGATCTGAACGAGTAATGAAATAATAGGCATATGCATTCTGAGCAATTGCAAGATCCGGAGCCTGACTATACAACTCAAAACCATGTTGCAAACAAAGATCTAAAGCCTCTTTGGTAATTTCTGTTGTTTTCTCCCATGTGTATTTACTGCTTCCGTTCTCATTCCATAAAGGACTTGCTGCATATAAAGCCGTCTGAGATTTCACAGCACAAGCAAAAGCACGTGTCAATTTTCCTCTTTCGTTATCATTTATTTGCCAACGAAAACCAATTGATTGTCCTTCGGACTCTACCGTAGCCAAAGCCTTATCACATTCTGAAATAATAAAATCTGCACATTCCTCAAAAGAGGCACGTTTATCTATCGAGAAATCATGATTCGTCTCGTAAGGAGTTTCTATTAGAGGAACTCCCCCATAACGTTTTATCAATTGTAAATAATAAAACGCACGTGCAACACGAACCTCGGCAATCCAACCATTTTTTTCTACTTCATTAAAAGTATAAGTGGCCATTTCCGGATCATTTATACAAAGCAAAAAAGTATTACAACGACGAATACCTTCAAAATAATGCGACCAAGGATCCATATAACTGGCTGTTAAAGGATTATATTCAGGAGTCGTATATCCTTTATACCACTTGGATACCGGTCCGTCCTGATTGTCATTTGCATCATGGGCTTCATCACAAAAAGAAGCCAAAGGAGTATTCGTATTTTCATACGTAAATCCAACCTGAGGCATATATCCCAAGCAATTGGAGTAATAAGCAGATGTACGTTCATATCGATTAAAAATATCATTCAACGACACACGCCCATCGGAAGCTATATCCAAATCTGCACAGGAAGAACAACACAATGTAAAAGTAACAACTAATATATTTATCAGATTCTTCATAATATCTATATTTAAAATGTTAAGCTCACTCCAATATTATACACTCTATATGGTTGGAAAGTACCCATGTTAGCTATTTCCGGATCTATATGTTTTGAACGCATATTATCGATTGTAAACAAATTCTGTCCACTTAAAGAAAAACGGATTTTTTCTGCAAAAACCTTCTTTGAAGTATTCAATGGTAATGTATAAGCAACCTCCGCGTTCTTTAAGCGCAAATAAGATGCATCCATAATAAAGAAACTGTTTGGCTGATGGTTGGTAGATGCTTTCAACGATAAAGCCGGATAAGTTATTTCTTCTCCATTATTCCAACGTTCAGGAGTCCATGCTTTTAAATGAAGGTCTGTAAATACACCCTGATATTCCGATTCATATGCACCTACACCACTTATTGTTTTTGAATATTTACCAACGCCTTGAAATAAAAGATTAACTTCAAAACCCTTATATTTAAAACCTCCGGAGAAACTATAGTACTGCTGCGGTATAGAAGTGTTTAAAATCGGAGCTTTATCTTTTTCATCTATTATTTTATCACCGTTTAAATCCTGATAGATAAAATCACCGACACGAGGAGTTCCGAAAGCATAACTCAAACCGCTCTTTTCAAGTTCTTCCTGAAAATTAAACATGCCATTGCCATTGCTGTAATCAATCAAATATCCCCACTGTTGCCCATAACTAAATCCCTCTGTACGGTACGGATAAGCATACTCATTTGAATAAGGAGATTCATTAATATTAATAACCTTGTTTTTATTATAACTGAAAGCGCCGCCTACATAAAAAGACCAATCTTCATTAATCTTTTTGTCATACATTGCTTCAATTTCAAAACCATGATTTTCCATTTTACCCGTATTCGTTTTTGGATAGTTGGAAAGTACAGTTCCTTGATATTCCGGAACTAAACCGGCACTACTTACCAGCATATTATCGCACAAAGATTTATACCAGTCAAAAGAGATGGTCAATTCATTGAACAGCCCCAGATCAAAACCATAATTTTGCTTTTTCATCTTCTCCGCCATCAAATCCGGATTACCTTTTAATCCTTCATTACCACTTACATCAATATAATCCAGATATAAAAATCGTTCCCCACCCAGCTGATCATTTGCTGTAATACCATACGAGGCTCTTAATTTCAAATTACTTAACCAAGTCCAATTCTCCAAAAAAGCTTCATCCGAAACAACCCAGGCACCGGAAATAGCCGGAGTAGCAATATAACGGTTATCTGGGTGGAACTGTTCAGAACCGGAATATCCCAAATCCGCTTTTACAAAATAACGGTCTTTATAACCATACGTTGCTGTAAATCCTAAACTTTCACGTTTATATGGCAACATACCGGAACCAGAAGAGACCTCTTTCTCTTGTTGCAAATAAAAAATATACCCCATGGCGCTAATACTATGATCATCAAACCTACGTTTATAATCCACATTTGCATAAAGATTCAAATTGTAATAAAATGTAGAGCTTTTTCCGTAAGAAAGAGGAGTATTGTTGTCTGAACCTAATAATGAAAAATCCAACTTTGACAAGTCTTTTGAACGGACATAACGTTCAAAATTCTGAGTTGTAGTTGTTTTATTCACAGAATTAGTTTGATAAGCCATTGTCCCACTTACAGAAAGACCTTTAGTAAGAAAACTCATATCCAAAGTCAAACCAGCTTGAGCGTTTATATTGGCAACAAGAGCCTGAATATAACCAGAACGGTTCAGCATCCCGTAGACAGGAGTTTTCTCATTATCATGTGTTACAACTTGATTACCGTTACTTAGACCGTCTCCTGACGGAGTTAATGGACCATACATCGTGGGTGGCAGATTAAATATATGGTTATAAATAGTCTCATTACCATAACCTGCAGTCTTTTCTGTTTTAATATTACCGGACAACCGCATGAAACCACTTAAATAATCATTTATTTTCACATCAATATTCGAACGGAAATTAAACCAGCTATTTTTAGGAGTCGGATCATACTTCGAACCACTTTCATTAGCTGTTTTAAACGGCAATTGCTGGTGCATATAATTCACATTAGAAAAATAACGAACTCTCTCAGTTCCACCTTTTACATTTACACCTACTCTGGACATTAAAGTCAAAGGACGTATAAACATTTTATACCAGTTATTATTCGGATATAATTCATTACCTCCAGCTTGGAACAACTCGGTATCCGTCTTAGAAAACTGGGAATACCCCCCCAGACCATCATTATAGCCTGCCTGATTTCTCATTGTAACATAATCGGATGAATTAACAAATAAAGGTTCTTTTGTCATTTGCTGGAATGACTGGTCAAAATTCACCTCTACTTTTGTTTTTCCAATGTGTCCCTGCTTAGTCTTAATCGAAATTACCCCATTGGCTCCCTGAATGCCATAAATAGCCGTTGTAGCAGCATCCTTCAATATAGTTACCGACTCTATTTCTTTAGGAGTAATATATGTATAATTCGTATTAGGACAAATAATTCCATCCACAATCACTAGCGGTTCCCGTCCATTAATGGTAGAAAGCCCTCTGACCAATTGTGTTACCCCTGTTGACGAAGAACTCAATGCTCCACGGGATAATTCAGCATTTGTTTCTATCGTCGTCAACCCCGTAAACCGACCTGCAAAAGTTTTTGTCAGATTTGATTCAGGAGACTTATCCAAATCTGAACCTAAAACTCTGGAAACAGCTCCGGTTACCGCCCTTTTAGGTAACGACATATATCCCAAATCTATGACCTCATCCATTTTTTCAGCATCATATGACAACTGAATAGATTCCAATCCTTCGTGATTTACGACAGATACTTTTTTATCATCATAACCGATATATGAAACTGTAATATATTGGCTTCCATCCTTTATATCAATTTCATACGCACCATCAACTTTTGTCAGATATTCGCATTTTCCGTTTTCCGACTTCAAAAGAGCCCCGGAAATCGGCTTTCCAAACTCATCAATGACAAACCCTTTTAATTGAATAGAAGGATCTTGTGCCCAACCTAATATTCCCGGAGAACTCAAGCAAGCACAAATAGCCAATATGGATATTTTATTTTTTATGTAGCTCATAATTTAGATTCTTTTCAAGTTATACAGAATATTACCATCCCTGATTTTGCCAAGAGACTCCCGTTGTTGACTCCAAACGGGACACTTCGTCCAATGGTAATGGCAATAATAAATCTCTATTCTGATATCCACCACGTGGATTTGTAGATATATTATATCGTTGATAATTGAACGAGCCATCATTATTTTTTGTAATTCTCATTCCTGTCAACCACTGGCATGTAGCATTCAAATTACCTTCAGGCTTCTGCCAACGACGTAAATCAAAATACCGAACCTCTTCCCAAGCTAATTCAACGCGTCGTTCATTATGAACACGTAAAATCATTTCATCTTTCGACAAACCGGCTGGCAACGCAGGCATATTTACACGAGCCCTTATCTCATCCACGGCAGCTTTGGCTTCTGCCAAATGCCCTGATTCTGCTGCAGCTTCCGCATAATTCAGAATAATTTCTCCTAACCGGAAAAATTTCCAGTTTGAATTATTTATTTGATTTGTATTTGAAGCCTGGGGAGTAACTAATTTCCTATGATAATAACCAGTACGACTATGAGCTCTGTCAGACGGATCCAAACTCATTCCATGTCGGCCATTCACATAAGTTTCAACAGTAAATACTTCTCCATTATTCCAGATTAAAGAATCACCATTACATAAAACTGTTGCTGTCAAACGCGGATCACGATTTTCATACGGATTTTTAGGATCATATATTTTATTATCTGGATTATAATTCGGTTGCATATGCTTTTCGTCCAAATAAGGTTTAGCCAAATCCAGTATAGGCTGCCCATCTATTGTTTCGAAAGCATCAACCAGCTCCTGAGTAGGACATGTTCCACATTTATAAGTACCATCCATAGAACTTCCTATATAACCGACATGCCATACGAAAACACCTCCGGCACGATGTTGCCAAATTGTTTCTTTATCACGTGGTTCTGCTGAATAGTCTGCATTTTGACAAACCAACTGATGAAAAGCAGCAGCGTCATATGTTCCAAATGTCGAAGGATTAGTACATGTGGTAAATAATGCATACCCATTCTTTTTCAATTCCTCTACAGCCTGTTTATTCATCTGATATGCTTCTTCCCAATGATCTTCTCCTGCATTAAACAAAGGGCTGGCTGCAAACAACATCATTTTAGATTTAACAGCCCAAGCTAATGCTTTAGTTGCCCGCATTGCTTCATCTTCCGTTGTAATACGCCAGGGTAGTTCCGCACAATTGAGACCGGCATCACAGTCTTCTGCTATAAATCGGGCAACATCATACACGGCTTCTCGTTTCAATGTAGAAAAATCAGCATCAAACGCTATGGTTTTATCCACAATAGGAACTTTGCCAAACCATTTAACCAACTCTGAATAGAAAAAAGCACGCATAACGTGTGCCTCTGCGGTAAAACGGGCACGTTCTGCTTCACTATTTACAGCCGCAGTCCCTATATTTTCCAAAAACTGGTTGCACAAACGTATTTGTTGCCAATATCTGGACCAATAAGCATTATTAGCTGCACCATGTCCATCGTGCATATCTCTTATCGGATGGGAAGACGCTGATTCATTCGCATTATACATTGATTGAATACTTGTTCCCTGTACTTCTTCCGAAGACCACCCTTCATCACTACAAGCTGTCACTAAAGGATCAAAAAACCAATAAGCATATCCCTTTTGAGGAATATTATTATAACAAGCATTCAACAAAGCACCTACTTTATCCGGGTCTGCATATATTTCCTCCATAGTGAGCGTTCCATCAGGAGCTACATCCAGGACATCAGAACAAGAATTCAATGTTCCCAACAGAACAATTGAAGATATTAAGAAATATGTTAGTTTCATATAACTCTCCTTTCAATGATTAAAATGTCACATTAATACCAAAATTCATCATCTTAGTAATCGGATAATTAAGCTCTGCACTTTGCTCCGGGTCAATTGCATCAGTTTTCATGGCCTTCCATGTCAATAGATTATTCCCGTTTACATAAACTCGTGTACTATTAATTCCGACTTTTTTCAAAAGTTTTTTAGGCAATGTATACCCCAGTTCTATATTCTTCAAACGCAGGAAAGAACGATCCAAAATAAAGAAATCATTTGCCTTCTGGCTAGTTCCGGGTGAGGATGCCAAGGCTGGATATTTAATTTCTTCACCATTAGCATAACGTTCAGCAGTCCAAGCCTGCAAATGATAATCACTGTAGAAACCAACCAAACCGAACTCTGTAGCTCCCCAACCAGTATATACACGGGATGCTTTAGCTATACCGGAAAACAAAAATGAAAAATCAAAATTCTTCCAGTTTACAGAACCAGAAAAGCCATAAGTAATACGAGGTATATCACTATACTTGATCGGAGCCTGGTCCTTCTCATCAATTACACCATCTTCATTTATATCCACATAAAGAAAATCACCCAAACGAGGAGTTCCTCCTACCTGATAAGTAGCCAAAGCGTTGTCCAGTTCTTCTTGTGTATTAATATATCCATTACCATTACTATAGTCTATTTTATATCCGAAACACTGTCCTATACTGTAACCTGTACTTCTGTAACGATATGCATAATCAGCCGTTTTTTGTGCTTCATCCATAAAACGTTGGGTATTCTTATTATACGCGAAATTTCCCTTTACAGTAAATGACCAATCATCGTTTAATCGCTTATTGTAAGTTGCCTCCAACTCATATCCATGATTATCAATACGTCCCATATTGACTTTTGGCAGATTACCAAGTGCTACTCCCTGAATTTCAGGTACTGTACCACGAGATATCAAAACTCCTTCACGTTTTTCCTTAAAATAATCAAAAGTTAAAGACAGTTCATTAAACAACTGTATGTCAACTCCATAATTCTGTTTATAAGCAATTTCCCAACTTAAATTGGTATTTCCTAATTTCCCTTGTGAAATGGCTTGCCCACGTCCTAAAGAAGGAATAACTCCACCACCACTCGTAATGTTACTTATATACAAGAAACGTGTACTACCTAATTTATCATTACCCACTTTACCATAAGAAGCACGTAACTTCAAATTAGAAATAGTCTTATTATCTTTCAGGAAACTTTCATTACTAGCCACCCAACCTGCGGAAAAAGCAGGAAAAAAACCAAAACGATGTCCTTTTGCAAATTGCTCGGAACCGTTATATCCAATATTTACTTCAGCCAGATAACGAGAATCATATCCATAAGTAGCACGCGCTGAAACACCTAACATATTATAAGGTAAATCTGCTGCATATTCCTGCCAATTATCACGTTGAACCAGAGCCATCCCTGTGACATCATGCACTCCAAATTTCCGGGCATAATTCAATGAATACTGCATATTCATATAATAGTTGGTCGACATAGACTTTGAGAGAGAAATAGCATTATTTTCATTCGTTCTCACTTTTGTATAATAAGATTGGTCTTCCGCCGTTCTGGCAACCGACACACCATAAGCATCATACGATCGGACTCCCTGTAAAGTAGTCACAGCTTTTGAGTCAAAAGAAATCATAAATTTATTACTAAGTCCTTTCGTTATGAAATCTAATCCCCAATCCACGATTAACGATGAATTCAAATTAGTATTCGTTTCCTGCTGATACCCTCTACGGTTTATTTCCCCATAAGTATTGCGGTCCTGACCAGACTGATTAACAACCTCACCAGCCGGAACAGATGTTCCATCTATCAACGTATAACCCTCTTGAGTCAGTGGTCCCGGATCTGTCGGAGGTGTTCCCCAAATATAAGCCCTCATATTTTCAATCATAGCAGCGACACTTCCTCCAAAAAGAGTTTTTGTTTGTGGAGTATTTACCTTTTCCAAGTAAGAAGCCAGATTCAAAGAAAGCTTTAAATTTGAAAGTACTTTATAATCCAGGTTTGCACGAAAATTATAACGATCCGATTTATAACTCGGATCATATCCCAGATCCTTCTCCGATTCCGTGCGGAATTGGCCTCCTTGCCCCAAATAAGCAACATTCATGAAATAGCTCAATTTTTCTGTTCCTCCACTCAAATTCACGTTAACACGAGTTTGAGGAGCCCATTTTTTAAAAAATTCACTATATACATCCCTATCCGGATAAAATACAGGATCTTTACCAGACCTATACATATCGATCATATAATCGGTGTAAGGTAAATCCGCTTCAGAATATCCATCATTGCGAAACGCCTGATTACGTAACTCAGCAAATTCCCAGGAGTGAATACGATCTGCCTGGGCAGTAAATTGCTGCAAACTATAATCCGCAGAAATACTTAATTCTGTTTTTCCTACCTCACCACGACGTGTGGTAATCATTATAACACCATTAGCACCACGAACGCCAAATACTGCAGTAGCAGATGCATCCTTTAATATAGATACGGAAGCAATTTCATTCGGGTCTAACGTAGAAATATTATCACGTGGCACACCATCTATTAAAATAAGAGGATTTGCTCCATTTGTCGTACTGGCCCCACGTAAATAAAATGTAACATCATCTCCACCCGGTTGTCCGGATGTCTGCAAAGCGGTTAATCCCGGTAGACGTCCAGCCAAAGCGGTTGACAAATTCGCAGCAGAACTTTGTTTCAGTTCTTTCGTCTGTATTGCAGCGACTGCTCCGGTTACAGACACTTTCTTTTGGGAACCGTATCCAACCACTACTACTTCTTCCAGTGTTTCTGTATCTTCAAGCAATGTAATAGATACAGATTTCTGGCTCCCTGCCTTTATTGTTTGTGTCACATATCCAATATAGGATACACGCAACACAGACTGTGGAGTGACTTTAATGGAAAATTTACCATCTGCATCGGTAACAGTTCCGTTTGTAACACTTTCCATAATATTTACACCAATCAACGGGAAACCGTCTTTATCCAAGACAATACCTGTTAATAGCGAAGTTTGTTGTTGAACTCCTGCCTTTTCGTTTTTTTCCGGTATAACATTAGATTTTTCCGAATACCCATAGAAAGGGGTTAACAACAATGAGGTGATCAGCAAAGCTGATTTGCCTCCTAATTTTGTTAATCTGACATTTTTCATAAAAGATTAGCTTATTGTACATTATAGTAAGCAAGCTTAATAACAAAGTATATACACAATTATTCACGTGCATTTGAGAGATTCACAAGTTCTCATTTTTGACAAAATCAAGAATACTCATTTCAGAAACAGTTCAACATCTTTACTTCAATTTTTACCCTAAAATTCTTATGAAAGGGTAAAAGATTCAACAATTTTCGTTTACATATCGCAATAAAAGTTTGTATTATTATCATAATTAACCGAATTCTAGCCAAAGAATACTTCGGCAAAGACATAAAGATTTCACTACGGAGCAAAAACCATGTTTTTACTCCGTTCAAATGACGATTTAACAAAAAACAAATAGGATTTTTCAGGATAAAGAAGCTTATTTTTATCCTGTTTCTTTATATATAGGGATGGATGATTTACAAAGGATAGTCAAAATAGCACTTTTCAAAAGCACTAACCAAATACAAGATTTTATTATAGAATAATATAATTGACAAAAAGATTTGTCAATTATACAGGTTATAACCTGTATAATTGACAAAAAGATTTGTCAATTATACAGGTTATAACCTGCGTTTTTTCGATTTCATTAATCTGTTTCATCTGTTCTACACGGTATATATTTTTACTAATATCAAAGGAACAAATTCTTTTTTTATTAAATATTAAAAAAATGATTTTTCAAGTTTCATTTTTGACAAATACATCTGATATAAATATTTCTTATTTCAAATGCATTCCCAATTTCTATTTTTCCAACAAATAAATCAATATATCTCCGGGAGAGATTAATAAAGTAGCTGTATACGATTCAGCAGAAACAAGACTTCCGTCTTTTAATACACGTTTCACGGAGGGATCTGCATAAAAGGTAAGCTCCATTGTATCCATCAGACTTCTGTTTACAATAGCAAGATATTTCTTACCTCCATTTTCCAGCAATGAAATAATGGTTCCATATCCATGTGTATCCAAAACCTTCACCTTTTCAGGAAGAGTGGTCAAACGTGTCGTACCTCTCGGTATAACACTTCCTGTATGTCTGACCGACAAAACTTTTGCCCCCAAAAAGATTCCGGCAATTGATCTGATCTCGGCATTCATATCTTTCACCAAATCATAAACTTCCGTTCGCTTACCATCCAAACCAATCGGTCCGTGTTGATAATCATAAAAAGAATCACCAGCCGGTGTCCAATAAGTAAAATACTGTAACCCTTGGGCTCCATAAACCAGATTACTATATAGTTGTAACCGTAAAGAAGCGCGTGTCGGAACAGGATATGGTCCATGTTTGGTAGCAAGAGCAAACGCCCAGAAATCCTTACCGATTTTCCTTGCTTCATCTGAGAAATCTTCCAGATTTTCATACCATTCAGCTTTCAAAACATTATCTCCAAGAACCGGATAATGGTCGAAAGAAAGAAATGGTAGAGGAACCTCTTTATTAAAACGGGTAATATATTCACGATAATTCTGAACGCCCAAAAACCTCAAATGCTCCTCACCTCCTGTCGGAAATAAGTTCAGATAGCAAAATTTGCGATTATCTACAGCTTGTATTCTTTTAGCCCAATCACCTAGCGCTGCAAAATCTGTAACAACAGGCTCATCCCGTAAAAAATAACCTGCGACCGCCGGATGTTCCATAAATTTCCGAACAGTTTTTTCTGGTTCTTTACGTAACTCAGGACAAGCTATTATTAGCTGCACACCTACTTTATGTGCGGCGTCAAGCGCTTTTTCCACTTCTTCCAAACTTGAATACTCACTAAAGTTTATAGTAAATCCTGCCTCTTTCAGTTCCTTGAAACGCTCAACGGTCGCTTCATTTGCCCTTATGCCATACCAGGCTACTATGGGTATCTGTGCCGATAAATCCAATCTTTCCTGTGCTTGTCCTATTCTTGTAAACAGTAACAATAAAAAGATCATTCCCAATACGAAATAATGTTTCATAAAATATTTTTTACTAATTATCCTTCTCATTTCAAACTAAGATCCAACCTTTTTCCTGCATAAACTGGTAAAATCATCAGGGTAAGACGATGGTCAGCCACCGAACAATTAATTTTTTTACCATTAAAACGGACTTCAGCTTTTTTCACATGTGCAGGAAGAGGTATGCTTATTTTACCCTCACCGGCAACATACATCTGATAGCGGGACATATCATTATCTACAGGCGAAAATGTTAAATCCACGGGGGTATCTGCAAATTTATAATGAGTTCCGTCAAGAGTAATTTCATTACACTGCTGTCCTGAAAATGCAATCAGCTGTTGACCGTCTAAACGAAAGCCTAAAGATAAACGTCCTACATATGATACCTCATGCCCGTTAATTTTTGCCTGTTTCAATTCTATCCGATCTGATGGAAGAGGATTTTCAAGCAATACTTTTTCATCATCTTCCTGATTTCTTGAGAAACCTCCAAACCAACTTTCAGCATGTGTACGATAATGTGCTACTACCATGGTTGTTGAATTCGGGAAAGAAGAAACAAAATATTCACCAGTCCTTGAAAGATACGACGGATTATCATTTACCACAAACTTTCCGGTAGAAGGATAAGCATTACAAGCATTTAGTATTTCAAACAAAGTACGGGTTTCATACCCCAGGCTTGCCGATTGGTCATCACGTGGACGGAAACCACAATAACAAGCAATTCCTCCATCAGGATATTTAAGCATTGTCCCAACCACTTTCTTGTCTGAATAAGCTATAATCTCCGCATTAGAAACGGGAGTTACCGGATAAATCCGGTCCACAATAAAATCTGTCAGGATTGACTGATCCGGAACATCAGACAAACTCCCGGAAAAATCAATCATTTTCCCGGATGCAATTTCCCCCATATAACAATCATGGTTATACTGAGCTCCAAACAGTTTCTGCCACTGCCTGGTACAATTTTCCCCACTTTTATCGATCAGAGGCGGAGTACTGAACCAAACAACCTTTCCACCAGCTTTAACAAAACGTTCCATCATATCCAGTAATCCTTTTTCCGGTAACGGCTCAAACATAACAACCAATGTTCCGTACTTTTTTTCTGCGACCTGGATATGTCCGTCCGATTGTACAGTTCCCATTTCAAGCAATTTATCAGTTGTCAGATAATTTGCATATCCATATTGCGTCATCCAACTTCCAAAACGCGGTTCCACAGCAACCAAATTCATCGGATAAAGAATCAACACTTCAGTATCGCGGTGCACATTTCCTGTCATTAAGCGGATTGGCTCACTCGGACTGGCACCATACGCATAATTTATAGCCATTTTACGTTCCAGAGCTTTATCCGGCATTCCCCAAGCTGCTGCATAGGCATTCGGATATTTATTGATAACACCTATGGATGCAGCCATTGCCGCCCCGTAATAATTACGGTCACTCCAACCACCTTCAGCAAAATCATTACCGGTCGGTTGCAGATATTCACTCCATTTAAAATAATCATAACAAGCAGCAGACGCCTGATGTACCGTATTACCCCAGATAAAATTGGATGTATATTCATATTTATAACGATTGCCATATAGTTTCTCACAATTCCAATAGTCTATCGTAGGACTCTGTGCCCATGATGCATGCGCCGACGTACTCAATTCATGCCCAAACAGCTTTTCACCATAATCTTTCGCATTTTTGAATAAGTTGACTACATCATCATTCAACATTCGATAATAACGGTCACGTAATAAAAATGTACGATGTATTGCATCCGGTGTTTCTCCCAAAACATATTGAATATTGACAACAGCATCAGTTGTAGGACGGAACATCGGAGCTCCGTACGCAAAATAGAGCATGTAGCGATCATCAAATTTCTGGTTATACTTCTCTTCATAGCGACATGCCATATTTTTAGTCAGATAACGTTCTGCAAACTGACCTTCTTCGTGATGTCCAAAATAAAACCAATCTTGTTGAATATGCATTTCATCAGAATACAAGGAAGTCAGATTTACTTTTTTATCATGGTACTTCTTTAACAAGTTACTCAAGAAAGCCGGAGCTTCCGGATCAAAGTAATCCATTTCCTGAGTTTCATATTCTAACATAACCATAACCCGATCAAAACCTGCACATTGGATTCCATCACCATAGATACGTAAGCGCTTCATCGGAATTGTTCCCTGATCAGATCCATTGATAGAATCAATCTCCTCATATTTCACATTTTCCAATAAAACAATATCATCCGGATTTACAGATCGCATAGATGTAGATACCACCTTTTCTTTAAAAGCATAAGCCTTTACACCTTTAAGTTTTACCGGAGTTTGTCCCTTATTATTCGTCCAAAACAACTGCTGCCACATCTGCAAGCTGAATTGTCCTGTACGGGGATTCCTCAATCCGACTTTATAAGCAAGCCAACGACCGCTGTTACCCGTTTGATTTTTATATGCCAAACCCAATTCAAGCGGACTAAGCAGGCTCAAACAAAGTCCCATATCCTGTTTAGAGACAAAATCGCTGACAACTTTTATTTTATCAACATATTCATCCATATCAGGAGTCAAATTTCGTTCCGTATTTTTATCTGTACGATATTGACGGAAAAATTCATCAAACGCAATAATCAGTTCTTTCGATCCATAACTCTTTCCTCGTTTACAAACATCACGAAGACTTTCCAAACGAGAATCATACCCCAACGAATTATCTATTTTTTTATCAGGATCTGTTAAATCGTTTAGTTGTTGATCACTTGTCAGAATAATTGTTTGTGCCTCAACAGAACTGGTTATCAAGGTAATTCCCACAAACAAATTTAAAATCCATTTTACAATTGTGCTTCTCATAATTTAAAAATTTAATTAATTTGAATATTACACAACAAAAATAGGACTCCTTTACTGCTAACAATTCACAAATCTGACATTTATGCCTACAATATTGACACATGAATATTACAACAAATGTTATTCATATTTTGGAAAAAGTTCGGTATGATCCGGAAATAATAGGATACTGGGTAAGTTTTTTACTAAATGGACATAAAAAAAGCCACCCTGTAACAGGATGGCTTATTTTTTCTATCTTGGGGTGAACGATGGGACTCGAACCCACGACCCTCGGAACCACAATCCGATGCTCTAACCAACTGAGCTACGCTCACCATTTCAGTCTCGTTGAGTATTTCTCTTTAAGACGGTGCAAAGATAGATGTTTTTTCTGATTCCGCAAGCGTTTTCAAAGAAAATTATACAAATATTTTACTTGTAAATCGCTTTCTTCCCGGCTAACAGCGTGTTACGCATCAAAGAAATGATTGTCATAGGACCAACACCTCCCGGAACCGGCGTAATATAAGAACATTTAGGAGCGACTTCGTCGAACTTTACATCACCGGTCAGCTTATAACCGCTCTTGGTTACACTACTCGGCATACGGGTAGTGCCAACGTCAACTATTACGGCACCTTCTTTCACCATATCGGCTTTCAGGAATTCAGGAACACCCAAAGCAACAATGATGATGTCAGCGTTCAGGCACATTTCTTTCAGATTCTTTGAACGGCTGTGACAAACAGTTACCGTGCAGTTTCCCGGATAATTTTTCTGCATCATCAGGGTTGCCATCGGTTTACCGACAATATTGCTGCGTCCCAGGACTACGCAATGTTTGCCGCTTGTTTCGATTTCATAACGTTTCAGCAATTCCAGAATACCGGCCGGAGTGGCAGAAACAAAACAAAGAAGACCGATCGACATACGTCCCACGTTGATCGGATGGAATCCGTCAACATCTTTACGGTAATCGATCGCCTCAATAATCTTTTGCTCTGAAATATGTTTCGGAAGCGGAAGCTGCACAATGAAACCGTCTACATCCGGATCGTTGTTCAGTTCGTCTACCCGGCGAAGCAACTCTTCTTCGGTCACATCGTCCTCATAGCGAATCAGCGTCGATTTGAAACCGATTTCTTCACAAGTTTTTACTTTACTGGCCACGTAGGTTTCACTTCCTCCATCATGACCTACCAGAATAGCTGCCAAGTGGGGAATCTTACCTCCTGCAGCTTTGATCTGGGCGACTTCTTCCGCCATCTCTTTCTTCATCTGAGCAGAGACGGCTTTTCCGTCCAGTAATTGATAATGATTGTCTTCCATAATATATCTCTTTAGTTTTTATCTTCTAAACGATGGGAATTTCTTACTTCCCGGTTTGGCAGCGGTAAGCATGCGCATCATCTTACGAGTTTCATCAAACTGCTTGATTAGCTTGTTTACCTCCTGGATAGTCGTTCCGCTACCTTTGGCGATACGCTGACGGCGTGAACCGTTCAGGATAGCCGGATTAACACGTTCGTCCGGCGTCATGGAATAGATAATCGCTTCGATGCTCTTAAAGGCATTATCGTCGATATCGATATCTTTCAAGGCTTTACCAACACCCGGAATCATAGAAGCTAGTTCTTTCAGGTTACCCATCTTCTTGATCTGCTGGATTTGGGAAATGAAGTCGTTGAAGTCGAACTGGTTCTTAGCAATCTTCTTCTGCAAACGTTTTGCTTCTTCTTCATCGTATTGTTCCTGGGCACGTTCTACCAAAGAAACGATATCACCCATACCGAGGATACGGTCAGCCATACGTTCCGGGTGGAAAGTATCCAGTGCATCCATCTTCTCACCGGTTCCGACAAACTTGATCGGTTTATCGACTACCGTACGGATAGAAAGGGCGGCACCACCACGGGTATCACCATCCAGCTTAGTCAGAACTACGCCGTCGAAGTCAAGACGTTCGTTAAATTCTTTGGCTGTGTTCACCGCATCCTGTCCGGTCATAGAGTCGACAACGAACAATGTTTCGTCCGGTTGGATAGCACTTTTGATAGCGGCAATCTCTTTCATCATCTGCTCGTCGATCGCCAGACGACCCGCCGTATCGACAATCACTACATCGTTACCCTTGGCACGGGCTTCGCGGATAGCGTTCATCGCAATCTCTACCGGATTCTTGTTTTCCAGCTCCATATAAACAGGAACACCTACCTGCTCGCCGACAACACGCAACTGTTCGATAGCCGCCGGACGGTAAACGTCGCAGGCAGCCAGCAACGGCTTCTTGTTTCTTTTGGTTTTCAACATATTGGCCAGCTTTCCGGAGAAAGTGGTCTTACCGGAACCCTGTAAACCCGACATCAGGATAATAGCCGGATTTCCACTCAGGTTAATATCAATAGCCGTTCCTCCCATCAGGCTGGCAAGTTCGTCGTGAACGATCTTAACCATCAACTGGCTGGGTTTAACGGAAGTAAGTACATTTTGTCCTAACGCTTTTTCTTTTACCGTATCGGTAAATGACTTGGCTACTTTATAGTTTACGTCGGCATCAAGAAGGGCTTTGCGCACATCTTTCAGTGTTTCAGCCACATTAATCTCGGTGATCTTGCCTTCACCTTTCAGCAGTTTAAACGATCTGTCTAACCTTTCGCTTAAATTTTCAAACATATTCGTATGTGTATTTATTTTTTTCTTTCTAATTTCTAACGTAATAGGGTGCAAAGGTAAGAAAAAGGATGTAAACCTCTAAATCTTTTTATTCTGCCAAGCTGCTTTTTTCAAATAAATTACACTTGCCAGCAGCAGTCCGGTGTAATAAACAACTTCGGTCAGAAAACAAATAGCAACCGGAAGATGTAAACGCATCCCTGCCACATAGATAAACAATGTATAAAAGACAAGTGTCACCAACTCCATCGCAAAGGCAGAACGGGTATTTCCCGTACCTGTCACACCATTAAATACGATATTAGCGACAGCCGCTATCAGCAAGGCTCCGGCAATCACATAAAGCGAAGGTATCGAAGCATGTATCAAAGAGGCGTCATTCGTATAAACCGACAAGATAGCCGATGGGAAAATACAAGTGATAAAAACACATACAGCCACAATACCCAATGAGATATAAGAAAGCCGCCGGATAATCGGGATAACCTGGTCGGTATGCCCGGCACCAATGCTATTACTGACAAAAGAGTTGGTTGCCGTGGATAAAGAATTAACCGGAATCAACAGAACGATATACACACTGCGCACAATATTGGCAATCGCTAACTCCCGTTGCCCCAGATGCTCCACGGCTACAAAAAGCATGAAATAAGTGCTCAACGATATAAAATACTGTAACATGGTAAATATAGAAATACTTAACACCCGTTTCAGCAACCTGATGTCGAACGACCGGAATTGATTCAATGCATATTTCTTTATATCCACCGTCAGACGGGTATAAACCAAAAAGAAAACAATCGACACCCCCTCTGCTATCACCGAGGCGATAGCCGCCCCTTTGATACCCATTTCAGGAAAACCACCTTTCCCGAATATCAACAGGTAGTCGAGCAGCACATTCGTCAATGCCATCACTACAGCATTCAAGGTCAATACCTTTGTCCGGGTTATACCGATAAACAGCGCCCGGAACATCACATTGACGAAAGAGAAAAAGAATCCGAACACACGCCAGTCGAGGAACTCTTCCGTTGCTCCCAAAATCGTATCGGAAGAAATCATGAACCGCATAATATCTTTAGCAAAGAGACGGGAGAAAGAAAACATCACAGCCGCCAGTGCCAACAGAAAAAATACCCCCTGTATCATGACCGGTCCTACATCACTGTACCGCCGTTCACCATTTCTGCGGGCCATCACAATCTGAGACCCCGTACTGAATCCGAAAGCAATCGTAAACACACAAATATAATAGAGCCCACCCATCGCGGAGGCTCCCAATTCAACTTCCCCTACCCTTCCCAGGAAAGCCGTGTCGGTCACATTAATAATGTTCTGCGCCAACAAACTCAGAAAAATAGGATAACTTACATTCCAGATTTGTTTGTTCGTATACATATTCTACTCTTATTATTTTCTAAATGGGGAAACACAAGACCATAAAAAAAGCCCGCCAGCAACCGGCGAGCTTCTTTATTGTTGTTTAAAAACATTCTAAATGCTGCTACCGATGCTCTATATCAGTCTATTTGTTGCTGTATCGGGAAACACAACAGCCGGTTTAAATGTTTTGGCTTCTTCAAAATCCATCATGGCATACGACATGATAATGATGATATCGCCAGGCTGTGCCTTGCGGGCTGCTGCACCGTTCAGACAAATCACGCCCGAACCGCGTTCGCCTTTAATGATATACGTTTCAAAACGTTCACCGTTATTGTTATTCACAATAGCCACCTTCTCATTGGCAATCAGGTTGGCGGCATCCAACAAATCTTCGTCGATAGTGATACTACCGATATAATTCAGATTAGCTTCCGTTACCGTCACCCGGTGAATCTTTGATTTAACTACCTCTATAAACATCGTTTTCTGTATAATTTGATTACCATTAAATGTCCCTCAAACGAAAGTAGGGTCTTTTGCATTTAAAATAAGGGACTTTTGTTTTCAAAATAAGGGACTTTTAAACTCAAAAGTCCTGACTTTTTTTCGAAAAGGTAATCACCTTATTTATCAGCTACTTATACTTTATATTATCAATCAGGCGAACTTCACCGCAATAGACCGTGATACAGCCGACTGCATAATCGGTATCCGACCAGTTTTTGATCGACTCCATGGTGTTTCCGTCTACGATTTCATAATATTCCACCCGCATAACAGGGTCGGCATTAATCGTATTCACAACATAATCAATAACCTCCTGTACGCTTTTTCCGGCTGCAAAGTTAGTACTTTCTTTTAACGTACGTGCTATTAACGGTGCTTTTTGACGTTGTTCCGGTGTTAAACGAACGTTACGACTGCTTAAAGCCAACCCGTCGTCCTCACGCAAAATCGGGCAGGCGTTAATCTTTACAGGGATATTCAACTGTTTTACCATGGCACGGATGACAGCGATCTGCTGGAAGTCTTTTTCTCCGAAGTAAGCATTATCCGGCTCTACGGCATAAAACAGCTTGCTGACAATCTGGGCCACCCCGTTAAAATGTCCCGGACGGCGCGCCCCTTCCATCACGGCCGAGACTGTTCCGAAATCAAATGTGCGGGTATCCGGTTCAGGATACATCTCCGCCTCTGTCGGAGCAAAAACATAATCACAACCGGCCGGTTCCAATAATGCACAGTCCTTATCCAACGTGCGAGGATAAGTCGCCAAATCATTTTTGTCGTTAAACTGGGTCGGATTTACGAAAACGCTGACAACGCACACATCGTTTTCTTCCACGCAACGCTTAACCAGGCTCAGGTGTCCGTTGTGTAATGCTCCCATGGTGGGAACAAAGCCTATTTGCTTGTTATGCTGCCTTTCTTCGGCAAGATAACGCTTCAATTCTTGAATGCTGTTTACTATTTTCATCTTTTTAGATGCTTATTGACGGTGCAAAGCAAATAAATAATTACGGTAAATGAAAGAAATTTATTATCTTTGTGCCGTCTTTATAAAACTAGTTTACAGAATGGATGCAAAAAAAATCTTGTTTATAGCTCAAGAAATAACACCCTACCTTCCCGAATCTGAGATTGCAACAATATGCAGGAATCTGCCGCAAGGCATTCAGGAGCGTGGTCGCGAAATCAGAACTTTCATGCCTAAATTCGGAAATATCAACGAGCGACGCAATCAGTTGCACGAAGTGATCCGCCTGTCAGGTATGAACCTTATCATTGATGATACGGATCATCCGCTAATCATTAAGGTAGCATCCATTCAGGCCGCACGCATGCAGGTGTACTTCATTGATAATGAAGACTTCTTCCAGCGTAAACATACTGTCAGCGATGAAGAGGGAAACGAATACGAAGATAACGACGACCGTTCTATCTTCTATGTACGTGGAGTACTGGAAACAGTGAAGAAACTTCGCTGGATACCAGATGTGATCCACTGCCACGGATGGATATCTGCACTGACTGCATTATACATAAAAAGAATGTATGCAGACGATCCATGTCTTAAAAATGCAAAAATAGTCTATTCTATTTATAATGATGATTTTAAAACACCGTTAAGAAAAGAACTGGCTCAGAAGCTGAAAACAGACGGAGCCAAAGACAGCGACCTGAAAGGTATTAAGGCTGATACCAGCTTTGTCGGCTTGACGAAACTGGCTATCGATATGGCTGACGGTGTGATACAAGGTAGTGAAACGATCAACCAGGATGTACTGGACTATATTGCAACCAAGAAAGATACTCCGTTCCTTCCTTATCAGTCGCCGGAAACTTATATGGATGCATTCAACGAATTTTACGATGTCGTATTAGATTCTAAATAAGTGAGAGAAAATGATGAAGATCAAGCCTTTATTAATTGGCCTGGGCTTAGGAGTAACAATCCTGAGTGGGTGTAGTGATGATTTGAATCTGGTTGGCTCGACAATTCAGCCTGACGGAGACAAAATGCCCGTATATGTAGATACTTTCCAGATGCAAGCGACAACTTTGCTGATGGATTCGGTATATGCAAGAACTACTAATGGACTTCTCGGGGAGTTCTATGATCCGTTATATGGTAACGTGAAATCTGATTACATCTGCCAGTTTTACTGTCCGGATGACTTCAAGTTTAAGCATGAACCTATTAATGGACAGATTGACTCTATCGATTTTAAAATCATGTATCAGAACGGTGCCTGGGTAGGTGATTCTTTAGCACCTATGCGTGCCCAGATATATTTGGTAGACAAAGAACTGGAAAGAGATTTTTATACGAACTTCGATCCGTTGGAGTATTGTGACATGCAGAATTCATTGGGCATGCAAACATATACTGCATATGATAATTCTGTGCCTGACAGCATTCGTAATGCCATTGATTCTAATGGTGATCGCACTTATATTCCGACCGTTACAATCCGGATGCCTAAGGAGTTCGGTCAGAAGTTCTACGATGAATCAATCAAAAATCCAAGTACTTTCAGCAGCCAGGAGAACTTTAATAAATTCTTCCCCGGATTGTATATAACAAATACATATGGTAGCGGTAATATTCTGCAAATTACCTATTCAACTTTCTCGATCTACTATAAGTACAATTTGAAAGGCAGCCAGGGTCAGGATTCCACCGCATATTCCAATGAAACGTTCAATGTAACCAAAGAAGTATTGCAATTGAACCGTTTCAAAAATGAAGATGCAACTATTGAACCGTTGTTAAAACCGAACGACTCAATTGCTTATCTGAAAACACCGGCAGGTGTATATACACAATTAACAATTCCTGCCCAGGATATAGTTGAAAGAATCGGAGACCGTGTTATCAACAATATACCTCTGATAATAAAAGCACTGCCGCAGGAAAACTGGCAATGGGCTCTTTCCGCTCCTTCAAATTTACTGTTGCTGCCTAAAGATTCTTTGGCTACTTTCTTTGTGAACAACAAGATAGAAGATAAAAAAACATCATTCCTTGCCAGTTACAGTACTAGTAGTCGATCTTATTCGTATGATAATATCTCCAACTTGATGCAGGAACATATAAAGAATAATCCTGACAAGGATATGGTATTGCTTTTGGTTCCGGTTGAACGTCTTACAGCTCAATCAAACAGCTATTACGGACAATCTCAACCATACACCACTGCTATAAACAACTATTTACTTCCTTCCGGAGTCAAGTTGCTCAAAACAAAAGAAGCGACAAAAATTGTCATAACGACAACGGAATATAAGTAATAATTTTAAATTCATAAAAAAAGCGGATAATCAAAAAAATTATCCGCTTTTTTTATGAAAGACTATTGTTTCTTTTTCGCTGCTTTCTTTTTCAACTTATCGACTTCTTTCTGAAGTGTCTCAATCTCAATACCCTGATTCTTAATTGTAGTCAATAATGAATTTAATTCTTCATTATCCACATCAATTGGGTACAAAGCATTCACACGACTAATAAAATCTCCCAGGATATTCATATAGTTTGTAAATGCATCATAAGGAGAATCATAGATACCACGATTCAACCAAATCCCCGTATTCTTTGTAGTCATGAAACGGAAATTATTACTTGCCTGCAAATAATCCCAGTCTTGCTTGATACGACGGTCATCACACAAATGAACACGTTCTGCCACACTATAAAGCTTATTGAATGCTTCACGCTGCATCACATTACCCAACCAACAACTGATATCTCTTTCTTCATCTATCCACGACATCGGATAAGGGACATCAACCTGATCCACTGATTTCAATTTAGTCACAATATCTGTCGGTGTAGAGAACGTAATACCTCTTTCTTTTGCACAAGCAGGCAATGCTTTGATAAAACTCAAGATATTAGAAGATAACGGTTGGGCAATTCCCAAAGCCCCAAGTTCCATAAATATATTGATAACCTGCTCTTCTTCAGGAAATGCAGCAATCCAATCCATATACTTATCTGCAAACAATGGATACTCACTCCAACTTGAATTAGAAAAACGCAAACTAATATCATCCGACAATTTGAAATCACGAAGCAACAACTTCAGATTCGGGTTATATGCACAATGATATAAATAATGAGCGCTTTTCCAACCTAAAACATGCTTAGCACCTTCCGTCAACATACCTTTAAATCCCATGCTGGCAACCAAAGCACCGATTTCATTCGAATAGATCAAGCTTGAATTACGGAACACTTTCGGAGTTTGTCCGAATACCTGTTTGATCTTTTTCTTCATACGGTCTACCTCTTCCCGGAAACACTCTTCATTAGCCAATGAAGACAAACCGTGCGAATAAGGTTCACACAAGAACTCACAGCAACCGGTATCATTCAACTGATGCAACAGTTCGATCACTCTGGGGGCATATACCTCCAATTGCTCCATGGCCACACCAGAGATTGAAAATGCAACTTTAAATGCCCCACCATTCTCTTTTGCCATTTCAAGCAATGTTGTCAGAGCAGGAATATACGAACGTGCTGCAATATCACTGATACTGCGTTCATTTTCATAATCATCATAGTAGTAATGATCGGTACCTATATCAAAGCAGCGATAACGTTTCAGATGAATGATTTGATGTATTTCAAAATAAAGACAGATTGTTTTCATATCTAGTTATTGTTTTATTATTTACCGTAATTCTTTAAAACTTCCTCATAAAGTGCTCGGATTCGCAAACCGACTTTTTCCCACGTAATGCCGTCAACCTCCTTCTTTCCTTCTTCCTGAAGGTATTTGAAAAGAGATTCATTCGTACAAAGAGAATAAATAGCGTCGGCCATTGCATTGATATCCCAATAATCTGTTTTAATCACTTTATCAAGAATTTCACCGCATCCGGACTGCTTTGAGATAATAGAAGGTGTTCCGCACTGCATCGCTTCCAACGGAGCAATACCGAATGGCTCGGAAACGGAAGGCATCACGAACACATCACTGTTTTTATATGCTTCATACACCTGGCGGCCACGTTGAAAACCCGGAAAATGGAAACGATCGGCAATACCGCGCTCAGCGGCCAAATTGATCATGGCATTCAACATATCACCCGAACCCGCCATTACGAAACGGATATTGCGTGAGCGTTTCAATACCAAAGCTGCCGCTTCTACAAAATATTCCGGTCCTTTCTGCATCGTGATACGTCCAAGGAACGTAACCACTTTTTCTTTCGGATGCTCCGGACGAGGTATATCCAGCAACTCCTGCGAAAGCGGATAAACGGCATTGTGCATAGCAAAACATTTACGGGGATCCTGATGATATTCGCGGATAACCGTCTGACGAGTCAGTTCCGATACACACATGATACAATCAGCATGATCCATACCGTTCTTCTCCATCGCATACACGGTTGGATTCACCTTTCCACGTGAACGGTCAAAATCAGTCGCATGAACATGGATACATAATGGTTTTCCACTTACCAGCTTCGCATGCACACCTGCCGGATAAGTCAGCCAGTCATGCGCATGAATTATATCGAACTGCTGTTGCCGAGCTATAACTCCGGCTATAATAGAAAAATTATTGATCTCATCATGAAGATTACCCGGATATCCCCCGGCAAATTCCATACATCCCAAATCATTGACATGCATATGAGAAAAGTCGGCATAAATATGATCGCGAAAAGCATAATACTGCTCCGGCGTCATATAATGAGGCAACCGCGACTTGACATAGTTATAATCGACATCACGCCACACAATCGGCACCTGGTTCATACCGATGATATTCAAAAAACCTTCTTCTTCCCCGGTCGGCTTCGGAAGACAGAAAGTCGTTTCTACATCTCCCTGCAAACTCAATCCTTTTGTAATCCCATAGGATGCTACAGCAAGACCACCATATATTTTGGGAGGAAATTCCCATCCAAACATTAATACTTTCATATTGGCTCCTCCTATTAATAATTGTATTTACTCAATAAATATAACACTCGCAATATTTCTGCCACATTCATAGCAAAAGAAACAGCACCGCGTCCTTTGAAAGGAGGATTTCCATCAAACAGTTCAGAAATAGATCCGATACAGTGAGAAGACATCTCATCTTCATAACCGATCAAATAGCGTTCAATAAAACCCAAGGCACTCATTTTATAAATACGAAGATAAGCTTCGAAATAAAAACCTGCCAACCATGGCCATGCAGTACCTTGATGATAGGCATAATCGCGCTGAATCTGAGGCCCTACATAATTCGGATTATAACCTCCGCTCTTCGGGCTCAACGAACGAAGACCTTTTGGCGTAAGTAATTCTTTCGTTACAATATCAAGTACTCCTTTTTTCTGGCTGGCATTCAAAGGAGAATAATCCAAAGCTACGGCAAATATCATATTAGGACGGACACTCCAGTCCATCATATTTCCATCTACATAATCTAACAAATAACCGTACTCGTTCAAAAATGTTTCGAGAAACGACTTACCGCTTCTTTCAGCCAAAACAGATAATTCAGTACTTAATTGTTCATTTCCTGCCTCACCCAGCAATTCGCCTACAAAACATAGGGCATTATACCACAAAGTATTAATTTCTACAACAAAACCAGTCCGAGGTATTACCGGTCGCCCATTAGCTGTAGAGTTCATCCATGTAACAGCCTTCTCTGTTCCGCGAGTATACAACAAACCGTTGTCAAGTAAAGACAGATTAGGATGTTTATTACTGCAAATAAATGCCATGATATCCTCCAACAATACACCATATTTCTCACGACATGCATCGCGTGACACCATCTTAGCATACTGCTGGATACACCACACAGCCCAAAGTAAAATATCGGGATGATCCATTTCATAAACCCGTAGGTGGCTCGGTTCATTATTCATGAAAGCATACAAAGCTTTACGGGCTGTTTCCATCACAAGCTCAAATTTGGACTTTTCGTTGATAGCCAGCGTCAGTCCCGGCAATGATATAAACATGTCGCGAGCACGACACTTAAACCAGGGATAACCGGCCAGAATATAAAACTCGTCGCCCTGCTTATTCAGAAATTGATGAGCAGCATTGATCAGACAATGTTTAAATGTATCACGCGGAGTACGCTCTTCCATTTCTTCTTCAAACGTCTTTTTCAACGCACGTGTACCCGTCTCGGAAACACCTCCGGAGAAAACAATGCTTTCACCTTTTTTGATATCTACTTCAAAATACCCGGGAACATAAAGGTCTTCATTGAAATCATACCCTCTCTCCTGTTCTTTCGGATATTCGATACCACGATACCAGTCCGGTTGAAAATGGAACTCATTCTTTTTATTTAACTGCATGTACAATTCGGGATATCCCGGATACATACATGTCTTAATACCGTTTGTGACAACCTGATACTCACGACTAGCCTGTGAATTCTCATGGGTATATTCACGTACACTACGAAAAGCTAAAAACGGACGCAAACGCAAGGTTGTAGCAGAATGCGCATCCAACAATGTATACCGAATCAAAATCCGGTTTTCATGATGAACAAAAAGCTTTTCTTTTTTCAAAACAACTCCACCTACTCTGTAGATTGTTGTCGGTACTTTCTCACATTCAAATTCACGGATGTATTTATGCCCGTTCGGACTATAGTTATCACCCTGATACTTATGGAGACCTAAATTAAATTCAGCCCCATGCTGTATAACCGTTTCATCCAACGATGATAGCAACACATGGTTTTCATCATCTAGTTCTGGCACCGGAATGACAAGTAATCCATGATACTTTCGCGTATTACAATCCGCGATAGTTGTACAGTGATAGGCTCCCGAACGATTCGTACGAAGAATCTCCCTTGGTAGAGACTCCTCCAGGTTTGTCATAAGAGTCTTGTCAAATTTAAGATAACTCATAATTTTATATTTGGTTTTAAGTTTATGCTTATATAATGAAAATGATATGATATACAGACCAAATGTATCACTTAAAAACAAAAAAAACAAATCAGCTTTCATATTTATTTAGAAACTAACTTTTTTTACAACGCCAAAACGTTTGATAAATAACTCCTTAGAAAATTAGAAGCTTCCGTTCATGTGTTGTCAAACACATGAACAGTTGTTAAAAACTCAAAACAAGCTACTTTATGAATATCTTAGACTAACCCCCAAAAACAGATCTGCATACTTTTTGAAAAAAATACACACAGTAAGAAGAAAACAAAAAACCTCTGCAGAAAGTTATAAAAACACAAGCGGGAAACAATAGTATACCAATTGCTGGCAAATACCGATACAGACAGACTTTATTGCCGATGCAATAAGGATTTGTTGCCTATCCAACTGTTTGTCGATAGCTATCGGTAAGCTTGCTTACATCTGTCGGTATAATTGTCGATAATTATCGGCTATTATGCTTATAACTATCGGCAAACAATTGGATCGGCAACACAATTAAGAAATATAGAGGGAATTTATTCTGTAGCACAGCTATTTTTTCCATCTTTGTGCCGGAAATAAACAGGTTGTTTCCGGCAATATATGGACTATAATAATATATAATGTATAAGAGATATGACACAAACAACTCATAATCCGTTTTTCTTTAGTTATAACACCCCTTTCGAAACCCCTCCTTTCAACGAGATAAAAAACGAACATTTCGAACCGGCTTTCGATGAGGGAATAAAGCGACTCGATAGTGAAGTGCAGGCCATTGCCAACGATACACAGCCGGCAACCTTCGAAAATACAATCATCGCTCTGGAACGTAGCGGTAAACTGCTGAACAAAGTCAGTTCAGCCTTCTTCAATATATTGAATGCGGAAGCCGACGACGAAATGATGGAGATCTCACAAAGAATCTCCCCCAAGTTGTCGGAAAGCTCTAATAATATCTTTCTGAATGAAAAGCTATTTGCACGTGTCAAGAACGTATATGAACAAAAAGACAGGCTCAACCTTTCTACAGAAGATACCAAGCTGCTGGAAGAAACATTTGAATCGTTCTCCGTTCGTGGTGCCAACCTGAATCCGGAAGACAAAGAGAAATACCGCAAATTAAGCACAGACCTGAGCGTACTATCTCTGAGATTCGACCAGAATGCATTGAAGGACAAAAACAGGTACGAACTGCTTCTTACCGATGAGAAAGATTTGTCGGGCCTTCCCGAAAGTATTTGTGAAGCCGCAGCTCTCCGTGCCAAAGAAAAAGGGAAAAAGGGTTGGTTATTTAACCTGACTGCACCGAGTTATATCCCATTCATGCGATATGCCGATTCACGCAAATTGCGTGAAACAATGTACCGGGAATACATGAGCGTAGGGAACAAGGGAGACGAATATGACAATAAAGAGATCATCCGCCAGATCATCAATATTCGCCTGGAGATAGCCAGATTGATGGGTTACAACACCTATGCAGAATATTCGCTTAAGCATACGATGGCTAAAAATCCGGCTACTGTTTATAACCTGCTGAATCAATTGCTCGATGCCTATAAACCTGTCGCCATCAACGAATATAATGCAGTACAAGGGTTTGCCATGGGTATGGAAAAAGAAAATATCACCGTCATGCCCTGGGACTGGAGTTATTATTCAGAAAAACTGAAAGACATCCGTTTCGATGTAAACGATGAAATGACACGTCCCTACTTTGAACTGAACAATGTCAAAAACGGTGTGTTCGGACTTGCCACACAGCTATACGGCATCACATTCAAAGAGAACAAGGAAATACCGGTTTATCATCCGGAAGTAGATGCTTATGAAGTATACGATGCAGACGGTAAATTCCTCTCCATCCTGTATACTGATTTTCATCCGCGCGACGGAAAACAATCGGGAGCCTGGATGAACAGTATCAAAGAGCAGTATCACGAAGCCGACGGAAGCGATAGTCGCCCACAGATTATCATCGTCATGAATTTCACACGTCCAACGGAGACTAAACCGTCTTTACTGACTTTCGACGAAGTAAATACGCTTCTACATGAATTCGGACATGCCCTGCACGGAATGTTTGCCGAAGGAAAGTACGCCAGCCTGTCCGGTACAAATGTATATCGCGACTTTGTCGAACTGCCTTCACAACTCATGGAAAACTGGCTGACGGAAAAGGAATTTCTCGACCAGATCGCCGTACATTATGAAACAGGCGAAAAAATCCCGCAGGAACTGATCCGGAAGCTAGTCGATGCATCCAACTTCAACACCGGCTATTTCTGCTGCCGCCAATTAAGTTTCGGCATGCTCGATATGGCATGGCATACACAGAACGAACCGTTTGAGGGAGATGTCATCGCCTTTGAAAAACAGGCTTGGGCACGGACCGTTATCGTACCGGAAGTTCCGGGCACATTCATGAGCAGTAGCTTCGGACATATCTTTTCCGGAGGCTATGCCGCCGGATATTACGGATATAAATGGGCGGAAGTATTGGATGCTGATGCATTTTCTGTATTCAAAGCCACAGGCATATTCAACAGGGAAACAGCTCGCTCGTTCCGTGAAAATGTCCTTTCAAAAGGAGGAACCGAAGACCCGGCAATCCTGTATAAACGCTTTCGCGGACAGGAGCCGACCATCGACGCCCTGCTCATAAGAAACGGCATCAAACAGACTGAACCGAAAGCTAATAGCAATTGATATAAAAATCGCTAAACATACAATAGTTAAATCAATTATATTTACCTTTGCCAGCTAAAGTAATAAGTACAAAATCAGGTAAACAATGTGCGAAAAAACAGAGAAACAATATGAATTAGATAAACGTTATCTGCGGATGGCTGCCGTTTGGGCTGAAAATTCATATTGCAAACGACGTCAGGTCGGTGCACTGATAGTTAAGGACCAAATGATCATTTCCGATGGATACAACGGGACACCTGCCGGTTTTGAGAATGTCTGTGAAGATGAAAATAATGTGACCAAGCCCTATGTGTTACATGCCGAAGCGAATGCAATAACAAAAGTGGCGGCATCTTCAAACAGCAGTAAAGGAGCGACGATCTATGTGACTTCGGCCCCTTGCATCGAATGCGCCAAGCTGATCATCCAATCGGGCATTAAGCGTGTTGTATATTCAGAAAAGTACCGGATGGAAGACGGATGCAATTTATTGCAACGCGCCGGTATTAGTATAGATTATATTGATATAAACGAATAAATATACGTTTTTATGGACAAAAACAGAAGGTTGACCATCTGGTTACCTGTTATCATTGCAGCAAGTATTGCTCTCGGAATTTTTATCGGGAACAATTATCTTTCTCTTACACAACATGGCAAGCGCCGTATGTTCTCCAGCGGGAATAAAATAAATGCCATACTCGATATTATCGACGAACAATATGTCGATACCGTTAATATGGCAAAGCTGGTGGAAGGCACCATACCTAAAATATTCAGTGAACTGGATCCGCACTCCGTTTACATTTCTGCCGAAGACGCGACAATAGTGAATGAAGACCTCGAAGGGTCGTTCAGCGGTATCGGTGTATCATTCAATATGCAGACAGACACGATCCTGGTAATCAGTGTTATCTCCGGAGGTCCGGCTGAAAAAGCTGGTTTATTGCCATTCGACCGTATCATTACAATCAACGACTCGATCTATTCGGGAAATAACACCAGCCAGGCAAAAATTATGCGTACGCTGCGCGGAGCCAAAAACAGCACCGTTAAACTGGGAGTAAAACGCGGAGGTGAACCGGAACTGCTTTATTTCGATGTTACACGCGGTGATGTTCCGGTCAACTCTGTGGATGTTTCCTACGAGGTTAGTAAAGGCATTGGTTATATCAAAGTCAGCAAGTTCGGCCGGACAACTTATAACGAGTTCATTACAGCTATCGCCAAACTGAAAGAAGCAGGATGCAGTTCTTTCGTTATCGACCTGCGTGGAAATACAGGAGGTTATATGGATGCCGCCATCAATATGGTCAACGAATTCATGCCGGAGGGACGACTGATCGTTTACACGGAAGGTAAGGCCTTCCCCCGTAACGATGTCTATACAAACGGAACCGGCACTTGCAAAGAGGCTCCGATCGTTGTCCTGACAGATGAGTTCTCGGCTTCTGCCAGCGAGATTTTCTCCGGAGCGATCCAGGATAACGACCGTGGATTGATCATCGGACGCCGTACGTATGGAAAAGGATTGGTTCAGTCACCGATCAAACTGAGCGACGGTTCTGAAATCCGCCTGACAATCGCCCGTTATTACACTCCTTCCGGAAGAAGTATCCAAAAAGATTATGAAATGGGTAATTCCACCGATTATGATCAGGATATATACAACCGATTCATCCATGGTGAATTCGATTCAGCCGACAGTATCAAGAATACGCATACGGAAAAATATAACACCATGATGGGACGTACGGTCTATGGTGGTGGCGGTATCATGCCGGATATATTTATTCCACGCGATACAAGCGGAATTACAACGTATTTCACAAGTATCGTCAACAGTGGCACACTTTATCTGTATGCACTTGAATATTCAGACCAGAATCGTGAAAAATTATCTTCGTTCACGACTTATCAGGATCTGTACAAGTATCTGCAATCGCAGCCATTGCTATATGACTTCACGAACTTTGCCGCAACCAAAGGGATCAAGAAACGCCCGAATCTGATCAATATATCAGGAAAGCTGATCGAAAGCCAGTTGCAGGCATATATCGTACGTAACTTTTTCGACGAAGCCGGATTCTATCCGATCTTCCTGAAAGACGATCCTACGTTATTACGTGCTATCCAGATCATAAACGAAGGTAAATCCGTTCCTACATTAGAGAAAAAAGATGCAGACAAAGGAATTGCAGGAATCCAAGCAACAACTCCGAAAATACATAGCCTCGCTAAAGAAATCGTACAAGAAGACTACATTGCTTGATCTTTCCGAAGAAATAATGAAGCGGCTGGAAGAGACTGAACTCTTCCGGCAGGCTTCCTGTATCGCTTTATACAACGCGATACCCGGCGAAGTCCAAACGGCCGGTTTCCTTGAAAAATGGTTTGAAAAAAAACAACTTCTCCTACCGTTGATTGTAGGAGATGATCTCCGCCTGTTACCCTATAACGGTACTGACAGCCTTAAACCGGGCATCTTCGGCATTATGGAACCTATCGAACAGAAAACAACTGTCGATGAATCGGAAATAGACCTGATCATTGTTCCGGGTGTAGCTTTCGACCGGCAACTGAACCGCATGGGACGCGGTAAAGGATATTACGACAGACTGTTATCCACATTGCAAGCACCCAAAATCGGTATATGTTTCGATTTTCAGCTACAAGACACAGTCCCTACCGAATCTTTCGATAAGAAAATGGATATGATCATTACGGAAAAAGAGATTGTCAACGGATAATAATATCGTGTATAACGGTTGCCCCGGCATATTCATTCAGACTCTTCACCAACCGTTCACGGCATAAAGTCAGCTCACTTCTCAAGACAGCAGAAGTCAACGATACATATAATATATGATCGCGTACATATATATTACGGGTATATTGCATAACCATCGGTCCGAGCACTTCTTTCCAGGCACGTTCCACACGAATTTCCAAAATCTTTTCATAAAGTTCCGTATTATCTTCAAAGAAATCTCTCAGGACTTCACCGATCGCTTGTGTATTCTTTCGCTTCATGGCTGATCCTCCATCGGTTGAACTTCACCCTGTTCTACTCTGAACAAAGCATAATCATGATTCATTGCCTGCAGGATTTCATCCAGGTATTTCCGGTTGGTATCGGTAATAAATATCTGCCCGAAACTATCTCCACTGACCAGCTTGATGATCTCAGCCACTCGTGCCGCATCCAGTTTATCAAATATATCATCCAAAAGCAAAATGGGAGTTGTCTGCCCTTTCCGGGTCAGAAAAGCAAACTGAGCCAACTTCAGTGCTATCAGATAAGTTTTATTTTGTCCTTGCGAACCGGCCCTGCGGATTAATTGTTCATTCAATGTCATTTCCAGTTCATCTTTATGAACACCGTTGGAAGTATATCCCAGAATACGGTCACGCTCCCTGTTGGCAGCCAGCGACTCAGCCAGATTCCGGTCTGCCAGTTGGGATATATACCCCAATCCGACCTGTTCGGTAGAACGGCAGATCGTTTGATAGTATTCGTTAAAAATAGGAATAAAACTTTCCACCAGCAGCTGGCGCTTCTCGAACACCATCCGCCCATACATATCCAATTGCATTTCCAGCACTTCATACAGAGATGTATCTGTATTTTGATTCTTCAAAAGAATATTCCGCTGGAGCAAAGCCTTGTTATATTGTATCAAGGCATGCAGATATTGTTTGTCCTGTTGCGAAATGATCAGATCCAGAAAGCGGCGGCGTTCGTCACTCCCCCCCCGGATCAGATCTGAATCCGCCGGCGACACCATAACCAAAGGCAGGAGTCCGATGTGTTCGGACAACTTATCATATTCCTTTTTATTCCGTTTGAACTGTTTCCGCTGGCGACGGCGGATAGCACAGAATATATCCTCGTTTCTCCCCTCGTAATCATATTCACCCTGGATAACGCACATATCCTGATCATTATTTATAATCTGACTATCAGGAGTATTGATATGACTCTTGCAAAACGAAAGATAGTGGATCACATCCAGCAGGTTCGTCTTCCCCATCCCATTATTTCCAAAGAAACAATTCATTTTCGGAGAGAAAGCGACTTCCGCCTGAAGAATATTTTTATAATTGAGAATAGAAAGCTTTTTGAGTATCATCTGTACCTTATTAATCGTACAAAATTAAAAAATATACTTCTAAGTATAGATTATATCAGTAAAAAAAACTACTTTTGCGCTTTGAATTGCCATTGGCATAAATCAGTAGATAAAAATAATAAATAACTATAACACATTATGGCTACTAAGGAAAAAAACACCAACACGGAGTTAGAAGTAGAAGAAATTGTTTCAAGATCAGAGCAGTTCATTGAAAACAATTCAAAAAAGATCATTTACGGAATTATAGCTATCGCACTCGTTGTTGGAGCTGTTTTAGGAATTAAACACGGTTATTTGATTCCTCAGGAAAAGAAAGCAGCCGCTGCTATATTTAAAGGAGAACAGTATTTCGCTAAAGATTCTTTCAATCTGGCTTTAAACGGTAATGGCGCTGACTTTGACGGATTCGAAGGTATCATCGACCAATATGGAAGTACTGCTTCCGGCAACCTGGCAAAGGCTTATGCAGGTATCTGTTATTTCAAGATGGGAGAAACTGAAAAAGCTCTTGACAAACTGAAATCATTCAGTGGAGACGACAATATGATTTCTCCGGCTATCATCGGCCTGATCGGTGACTGCTATGTAAATATGGGTAATGTAAAAGAAGGTATCAGCTATTTCGAAAAAGCTGCTAAGAAAGCAGACAACGAAGTGATCAGCCCGGTTTATCTGAAAAAAGCAGGTATTGCCTACGAAAACCAGAAACAATATAGCGATGCAGTTAAAGCATACACTACGATCAAAGAAAAATATTTCAACTCAATGGAAGCTGCCGATATCGACAAATATATCGCTCGTGCTTCTGCTGCAAAATAATATTATCATTACGATATGAACTATATAAAAGGATGTCCATCAAAAAAGGCATCCTTTTATTTTAAATAGAAAGTTATGGCTACAGCTTATCAAAATTTATCAGACTACGACTTCAACAGTGTCCCTGACGGTTCAGAAATGACGTTCGGTATTGTAGTCGCAGAGTGGAATAAGCACATCACCGAGAAATTACTGGAAGGTGCCTGCAACACTCTGGAAAAACATGGTGTAAAACCGGAAAATATCTATGTGAAACGTGTACCGGGTAGTTTCGAACTGACTTTTGGTGCAAAACGCATGGCTGAAACAAAAGATGTAAACGCTGTGATCGTTCTTGGCTGTGTTGTCAGAGGCGATACTCCACATTTTGATTATGTTTGTTCAGGCGTTACACAAGGTGTTACCGAACTAAACCTGATGTATGATATCCCATTCATTTTCGGTCTGTTAACTACGGACAATATGCAGCAATCGGAAGATCGTGCAGGCGGTAAGTACGGAAACAAAGGGGATGAAGCAGCAGTGACCGCATTAAAAATGGTTCATTTTTCTGATTAAACGCTTGCAGGTTTCAAAAATAATCGTACCTTTGCACTGCAATTGAAAATAATAGGGGCAGTTACCAGAGTGGCCAAATGGGGCTGACTGTAACTCAGCTGTCTTTCGACTTCGGTGGTTCGAATCCATCACTGCCCACTACTATTTCAAAAGCAATAAAAATTGCGGAAGTAGCTCAGTTGATAGAGCATTAGCCTTCCAAGCTGAGGGTCGCGGGTTTGAGCCCCGTCTTCCGCTCTCTGAAAAAAGGATAATCGAAAGGTTATCCTTTTTTTGTATACCAAAAGTCCCGACTTTCACAAGCCGGGACCTTACCTGATTACTAAATCAAAAACTATGAAAAAATAAAGTTGATCAACCTCTCCAAATGAATAAAAAGAAAAAACATAAATTTAATCATAGGCTACGAGTATTCTAGAAAAAGTAGTCCGACAAACGTCTTCATCAGACTACTCAAAGAAGAATCACTTCTTCTTTCTCTTTTTCATAGATAAGGTATGCCTATGCATCTATATACTTTAATACCTTTTATTTTTATCATTTGTCTCTGATGCAAAGAAATAACAAAAAAACGGATCAAGCAAAGAAAAACAAAGCATGAAGAAGACAAAAACGATCCATGGATAGGACAAAATCGTTCTTATTTGTTTCTTTTGACTGCTCAGCTATAAAATCAGGAGTTTTTTGTCCTATGAGAACGACGATATTCACTGGGAGTCATATGGTATACTATTTTGAAATTACGCACAAATGTCCGGGAATTATTAAAGCATGATTCAGAAGCTACAACTTCAATCAGCTTATTAGAGGGTTCCAATAATAAAGCGGATGCATAAATAACACGCTGTTTATTTATATATGCATGAAAAGCAACGTCATCTTTCAACCTAAGAATCTTATTCAATGACTTTTTCTTAACGTTACATTGACGGACAATGATATCTACTGTTATATCTTTATCCAGGAAATGCTTTTCAGTCACTACATAGTGATGAATCTTATTATATATTTCTATATATTCCGTATTCTCTGAAAACTTTGATATTTTAGGAGGAGGTATAATTCTATCCAATATAAATATAAAAAGATAAAAGTCCGGACGTTCTATTTCGAAGAAATGCATTTTAATCTTTTGATTCATGAGTTTACTATATTAATTAAATATTTTAGGGCAGACCTGATATCGCTTATAGTAAAAACTTAATCAATATATTAGATCCAGAGTTAACAATAACAAATTCAAGCCCTACACATAAACAAATATAGGATTTAACATTTGCTTATCCAAAGAAAATATCTAAATAACATTCTATCCCCCATTTTTCTAGTCATTTTGCTTTTTATTTATAACTTTGGGGCAACATAAATCTATAAACGATCTACAGAAGATGAACGAACAGATAAAACAGATAGCGGAGCGCCTGGCCGGTCTTCGTGATGCATTGGAGATAGCTCCTGAAGAAATCGCCAAGGTCTGTAACCTGACCACAGAGCAATATCTGGAACTGGAAAGCGGCAATGTCGATATTTCAGTCAGTGTTTTACACCAGATATCACAGGCATACGGAGTGGAACTGACCACACTTATGTTCGGTGACGAGCCTAAAATGAGCACTTACTTTATTACCCGTAAAGGAAAAGGTATTACCGTTGAACGTACCAAGGCTTACAAGTATCAATCGTTGGCTGCCGGTTTTGCCGGACGCAAGGCAGATCCGTTCCTGGTTACCGTTCACCCGAAATCCGAAGAAGAGCCTATTTATCTGAATTCTCATCCGGGACAGGAATACAACCTCGTACTGAAAGGACGTATGCTTTTGCAGATCAACAATAAGGAATTGATCCTTGAAGAAGGAGACAGCATATATTTCAACTCCGAACTGCCACACGGCATGAAAGCATTGGATGGAGAAAAAGTCAGTTTCCTGGCAATCATTTTATAAATCAGTAGACAGTTGACAAGCGAGAGCTGACAATTAATTATAAAAGCAACAACGATCCTTGTCCGTTAAATAAATAAATTATGTTAGAAAGATTCTTAGATCAGACGTCTTTTACGTCTCAGGAAGATTTTATAAAGAATTTCAAGATAAAAGTACCCGAGAACTTTAATTTCGGATATGATGTAGTAGATGCATGGGCCGCTGAAGAACCCGACAAAAAAGCTTTGTGCTGGACAAACGACCGGGGCGAACATATTGATTTCACGTTTGCAGATCTGAAGAAATACACCGATCAAACGGCTGCCTATTTCCAGTCTTTGGGGATAGGACATGGCGATATGGTCATGTTGATCCTGAAACGCCGTTACGAATTCTGGTTCTCGATTATCGCATTGCATAAGTTAGGAGCGGTTGTCATTCCGGCAACTCACCTGCTGACTAAAAAAGATATTGTTTATCGCAATAACGCAGCCGATATAAAAATGATCGTTTGCGCCGGCGAAGAAATCATTACCAAACATATTATCGACGCCATGCCGGACTCTCCGACTATCGAGAAATTAGTCTCTGTCGGTCCTGAAATACCGGAAGGCTTCGAAGATTTCCATAAGGGGATCGAAGATGCGGCTCCATTCATCCGTCCGTCTCATCCGAACAGCAATGACGATATTTCACTGATGTATTTTACATCGGGCACGACAGGTAATCCGAAGATGGTGGCACACGATTTCACTTATCCTCTGGGACATATCGTGACCGGTAGTTTCTGGCATAACCTGCACCTCGACAGTCTTCACCTGACGATTGCCGATACAGGATGGGGAAAAGCCGTCTGGGGAAAACTGTACGGACAATGGATCGCCGGTGCGACTGTTTTCGTTTACGATCATGAGAAGTTCACACCAGCCGATATGTTGCAGATGATTCAGGACTACAAAATCACTTCTTTATGTGCACCTCCAACAATCTTCCGCTTCCTGATCCGTGAAGATATGACCAAATACGATCTGTCATCCCTACAATATTGTACGATTGCCGGTGAAGCACTGAACCCTGCCGTATTCGAAGCATTCTATAAGCTGACGGGAATCAAGCTGATGGAAGGATTCGGCCAGACAGAAACAACACTGACAGTTGCAACCTTCCCCTGGATGGAACCGAAACCCGGTTCTATGGGTGTTCCCAATCCTCAATATGATGTCGACCTGATCCGTCCGGACGGAACCCGTGCGGAAGATGGCGAACAGGGACAAATCGTGATCCACACGACCAGTGGCAAGCCTATCGGACTGTTCAAAGAATATTACCGGGATGCCGAACTGACTCACGAAGCCTGGCACGACGGCATGTATTATACCGGCGACGTTGCTTGGCGCGATGAAGACGGCTATCTGTGGTTTGTTGGCCGTGCTGACGATGTGATAAAAAGCTCCGGTTACCGTATCGGCCCGTTCGAAGTGGAAAGTGCCCTGATGACACACCCGGCAGTCGTAGAATGCGCCATCACCGGTGTGCCGGACGAAATACGCGGACAGGTGGTAAAAGCAACAATCGTACTGGCTAATGATTATAAAGAAAAGGCAGGCGAAACCCTGATTAAGGAATTGCAGGATCACGTGAAACGTGTGACGGCACCTTACAAATATCCGCGTGTAGTGGAATTTGTCGATGAGTTACCGAAAACCATCAGCGGTAAAATCCGTCGCGTGGAGATCAGGGATAAAGACAATAAATAACCGTGAACGCTAAGATGACATATCAGTTTAAGCGGATAGCTGTAAAGATAGGAAGTAATGTGCTGACAAGGAAGGATGGCTCACTCGATGTTACCCGTATGTCAGCACTGGTCGACCAGGTAGCCGAACTACACCGGAAGGGAGTTGAAGTTGTTTTAATCTCTTCGGGAGCGGTAGCTTCCGGGAGAAGCGAGGTGAAGCCCGGCAAGAAACTCGATGCCGTTTCAGCCCGCCAACTCTACTCCGCAGTAGGCCAGGCCAAACTGATCAACCGTTACTTTGAACTGTTCCGCGAACATAAGATCGCTTGTGGCCAGGTGCTCACTACGAAAGAGAATTTCGGTAGCCGCACGCATTATCTCAACCAGAAACATTGCATGGAAGTGATGCTCGACAATAACGTGATACCGATCGTAAACGAAAACGATACGATATCCGTTACAGAACTGATGTTTACGGACAACGACGAACTGTCGGGACTGATCGCCACCATGATGGGGATGGATGCACTTATCATCCTGAGTAATATCGACGGCATCTACAACGGAAATCCTGCCGATCCAGCCTCTACCGTTATCCGCGAAATAGACGGTGGAAAACAGGACCTTTCCGAATACGTACAAACCAGTAAGTCTTCGTTCGGACGGGGTGGTATGCTGACTAAATGCAGCATTGCACAGAAAGTTGCCGACGAAGGTATAACCGTCATTATTGCCAACGGGAAAAAGGAAAACATTCTGCCCCAATTGTTGGTTAAAGGAAGTACGGAAATATGTACCCGTTTCATTCCTGCGGCCAAGCCGGTCAGCAGCGTAAAGAAATGGATCGCCCACTCCGAAGGCTTTGCCAAAGGAGAGATACATATCAACAAAGGTACTGAAGAAGCATTGACCGGACCACGTGCGACAAGCCTTCTATTAGTCGGCGTCACAGCCATTAAAGGAGAGTTTGAAAAGAACGACATCGTCCGGATCATGAACGAGAATGGCGTTCAGCTGGGTGTAGGTTGTGCCGGATACGATAGCCATGAGGCTATTTCACTTATCGGACAGCGCGATATAAAACCGTTGGTACATTACGATTATCTGTATCTGGATTAGAGACTAAACATAGCGACCGGTAGTAATCACTCCCCTCTTGAGAGGGGGTAGGGGGTGTGTTATCTTCCGCCATTCACGCAAATTATTACATACCCTCTGCCCCCTCTCAAGAGGGGAAAAAGTTACTATCAAGAATGTCTATTAAGAACCTATTACAGCAGACCGTTGCCGCTTCACGCCAGCTGATCACGCTGAGTGACGAAGCCATAAACCGTATCCTCATCGATACAGCCGGCGAGTTGATGAACCGGCAAGCTGAAGTGCTCGCAGCAAACGAGAAAGACCTGTCCCGTATGGACCCGGCCAATCCCAAATACGACCGTCTGAAACTGACAACCGACCGTTTGGAAGGTATTGCCGGAGACATGCGAAATGTAGCAACACTCCCCTCACCGCTTGGAAAGGTATTAAGCGAAACAACCCGCCCGAACGGCATGGTTATCCGCAAGGTATCCGTCCCATTCGGAGTAATAGGTGTGATCTATGAAGCACGTCCCAACGTGACATTCGATGTATTCTCCCTCTGTTTCAAGAGTGGCAATGCCTGTGTATTGAAAGGAGGTTCAGATGCTGACGACTCTAACCGGGCACTGGTCGGTATCATCCATCAGGTGCTGGAACGTCATGGCGTAAACCCGGCTGTTTGTTGCCTGCTGCCACCTGACCGGGAAGCGACAACCGAACTGCTGAATGCTGTCGGACTGGTGGACCTGATCATACCCCGCGGCAGCAGTTCGCTGATTAACTTCGTTCGTGACAATGCCCGTGTCCCGGTAATCGAGACAGGAGCCGGTATCTGCCATACCTATTTCGACAAGGAGGGAGACAAAGAGAAAGGGCAAGCCATCGTAAACAACGCAAAGACGCGTCGTGTCAGTGTATGTAACGCTTTGGATTGCCTGATCATCCATGAAGACCGGCTCGGCGACCTGCCCTATATCTGCAATAAGTTAAAGGACAGCCATGTAATCATATACGCCGATCAACCGGCTTTCAACTCCCTAGCAGGTTCTTATCCATCGGAACTGCTTCAACCGGCTACGGAAGACAGTTTCGGTACCGAGTTCCTCGACTACAAGATGAGCATCCGTACGGTAGCCAGTCTCGACGCAGCCTTGGAGTACATCGCCCGATACAGTTCAAAACATAGTGAAAGTATCGTAAGCGAATCGGCAGAAGCTATCCGCATCTTCCAGCAACAGGTAGATGCCGCCTGCGTTTATGCAAACGTATCGACCGCCTTCACCGACGGCGCACAGTTCGGATTCGGAGCAGAGATCGGTATCAGTACGCAGAAGCTGCATGCCCGTGGGCCGATGGCATTGCCGGAGCTGACTACCTATAAGTATATTATCGAGGGGGAAGGCCAGATCAGACAGTAGTAAGAAACAGCCTTTGTAGCCTATGTTATCATTCAATTAAATTGACTACATTTGCTATTCATATAAACAGATAAATAACATGAGACATTTCACTTGTGTACAAGATGTAGGCGACCTGAAGCAGGCGCTTAACGAAGCATTCGAGATAAAGAAAGACCGCTTTCAATTCACAGAACTTGGCAAGAACAAGACGCTGCTAATGATATTCTTCAACTCCAGCCTGCGCACCCGCCTCTCCACCCAGAAGGCTGCGATGAACCTGGGGATGAACACGATGGTGCTCGACGTGAACCAGGGTGCCTGGAAACTGGAAACCGAACGTGGTGTCATCATGGATGGTGACAAACCTGAACATTTGCTGGAAGCTATTCCTGTCATGGGTTGCTACTGCGATATCATCGGTGTCCGTTCCTTTGCCCGTTTCGAAAACAAGGCGGACGATTACAATGAAAAGATTATCTCCGAATTCATCCAGTACTCCGGTCGTCCGGTATTCAGCATGGAAGCGGCTACCCGCCACCCGTTGCAGAGTTTTGCCGACCTGATTACGATTGAAGAATACAAGAAGACTGCCCGTCCGAAGGTGGTTATGACCTGGGCGCCTCATCCGAAAGCCTTACCGCAGGCCGTTCCCAACAGTTTCGCCGAATGGATGAATGCAACCGATTACGAATTTGTCATCACCCATCCCGAAGGGTATGAGCTCGACCCGAAGTTCGTCGGCAATGCCCGTGTAGAATATGATCAAAAGAAGGCCTTCGAAGGTGCCGACTTCATCTATGCCAAGAACTGGGCTGCCTATACCGACCCGAATTATGGCCAGGTATTAAGCAAAGACCGCGCCTGGACTGTCGATACGGAAAAGATGGCACTGACCAACAACGCTTATTTCATGCACTGCCTGCCGGTTCGTCGTAACATGATCGTCACCGACGACGTGATCGAAAGCCCGCAAAGCATCGTCATCCCCGAAGCAGCCAACCGGGAAATCTCAGCACAAACAGTATTGAAGAAGATATTGATGGGGTTATAACCTGAAAGAAAACCTGTCCCCGTGCCTGACACGGGAGCAGGTCGGTTATGTCACCTATGGGAAGTCACCACGTCTACCTACTAGGTAGGCAACGTCGACTTACCAGGTAGACAACATTCCCCTTTGAGGGTAGTTGTTTTCAACCCTCCCGAATACCTATTTAATGGTTCATTAGTATATTATTAACAAATATATGAAACATCTATACCTCCTCTCTTTATCCCTATTCTTTCTCCTGACCGGATGCAATCAGCCGAAACAGTATTACGAAGTAACCGGCATGCTTCATACTCCCTATCAAATCAAGTTCGAATATACCGAATCGCTGGAAAATGAAATCAGTGCTGAACTTCAACGCTACTACCATTGCCTTAATCCGTTCGATTCTACCTCCGTCATCTCCCAGGTAAACCAAAACAAAGATATAGAGGTCGATGATCTTTTCATCGAAGTCTTCAATAAAGCGATGGAAGTATCCGGACAGACTAATGGCATCTATGATATTACCTGTGCCCCGTTTATCAACCTTTGGGGATTCGGATTCAGCAAGAGTGATAGTGTTACGCCGGCTATGATAGACAGCATACGTCCATTTGTCGGTTATCAGAAAGTCCGTTTGGAGGGACGGAAGGTTATCAAAGACGATCCCCGCCTTCTGCTGAATTGTTCCTCTTTGGGAGACGGATGCTGTTGCGAAGTTATCGCCCGCCTCTTCGACAGTAAAGGCATCGAAAACTACCTGATCGATATAGGTGGTGAAACGACAGCCAAAGGTGTCAATCCCCGGGGAGAATGCTGGCGTGTCGGGATCACCAAGCCATCCGATGACCCGATGGGCACCAATCAGGAGGTACAGGAAATCGTCCGGTTATGCGGACGCCACGGCCTTGCCACTTCCGGCGACTACCGCAACTTTTACATCAAAGACGGAAAGAAATACGCCCATACCATCGACCCGAGAACAGGTTCTCCCGCCGGACAGTCCGTCCTCAGCGCAACCGTTATCGCCGCCGACTGTATGACCGCCGATGCTTATGCTACCGCCTTCATGGCTATGGGCCGCGAAGAAGCCCGCAAAATCCACCAACAACATCCGGAACTGGAATATATGTTTATCTATGCGGATGAGAATGGGGACTATCGCACGGATTATACGGAAGGATTTAAACAGTATTTGTTTCAGAGGCCATAATCCCTCATAACTCATCCTATAAATCAAGGCCTTCCCCCTATTCCATCCGAACATATTCCGTTTCCGATTGTTCTATTATAAAACATAACATAGAACATCATGGGCTTCAACATCGCAAAAACAAATAAGAAACGCGTAGTCATCATAGGGGGTGGCTTCGGCGGATTAAAGCTGGCCAATAAACTGAAGGGGAGTAATTTCCAGGTTGTCCTGATAGACAAAAACAATTTCCATCAGTTCCCGCCTTTGTTGTATCAGGTAGCATCGTCCGGGCTGGAACCGGGCTCAATCATATTTCCTCTCCGGAAGATATTCCAGAAGCAGAAAGACTTCTATTTCCGGATGGCGGAAGTGAAAGCCATCATTGCCGAACGCAATCTGATTGAAACATCCATCGGTGAATTAACCTACGATTATCTGGTGATTGCCTCGGGAACTATCACCAACTTCTTCGGCAACAAGACCATCGAAGAAAAGGCTTTGCCGATGAAGACAATCCAGGAAGCTCTCGAACTCAGGAATACCCTGCTCTCAAACTTCGAGAAGGCGACAATCTGTACCGACCCGGAGGAACGGCAAGCACTAATGAACGTAGTTATAGTCGGTGGCGGTGCAACAGGTGTTGAAATATCGGGAGTATTGGCTGAAATGAAAAGATTCGTTATGCCCAAGGATTATCCGGACCTGAAACAGTCGGACATGCACATCTACCTAGTGGAAGGTTCTCCCCAGCTACTCGGAGTAATGTCGCCCGAAGCATCAGCCAATGCAGAAAAGTTCCTGAAAGGAATGGGAGTAAACATCATACTCAACAAACGCGTTACTGATTATCAGGACGGGAAAGTGATACTGGACGACAACTCCACCATCGCAACCCAAACACTCGTATGGGTTAGCGGAGTAACTGCCACCCACTTCGAACATATTGATAAAGAAGCGTTAAACCGTGGTGGACGAATAACGGTAAATGAATTTAACCAGATGCCGGGAATGGCAAACGTTTTTGCCATCGGAGATGTCTGCTTCCAAACAGAGGAAGACTACCCAAACGGCCACCCACAGGTAGCCCAGGTAGCAATCCAACAAGGTAACCTGCTTGCCGACAACCTCAAACGGCTGGAATCGGGCAAAGAATTGAAAGCCTTCCATTATCTAAATCTCGGAACACTGGCTACCGTTGGACGCAATAAAGCAGTGGCCGACCTGAAAAAGTTAAAGCTGCAAGGGTTCATTGCCTGGATGGTGTGGATGGGGGTACACCTCCGTTCTATCCTGGGTGTCAAGAACAAACTGATGGTACTGATCGAATGGATATGGAGTTACTTCACATACGACCAGTCCATTCGCCTGATATTGTATATTCCTAAAAAGAAAGTGGGGAAGAGTTAACATTCAGCCCCCCTTCCCCACCTATATAGTTTCGTTTATTACAAACTATAGGTCAATGTCAGCCAGGTCACCCGTGCATCCCGGTTGCGTACTTGCTCCATGTGCATTTTGCTTGTATCGATAAGGGTCGTCTCTTCCAGGCCGTCAAAGATATTATTGATACTCAGATTGGCACGCAGTTTACGATGCATGAAATATTGGGAAAGCCCGGCATTCACACTGCTGTGGCTTTTGATTTTACCCTGCGGAGTCAGTTGGTCCGAGATAAAGAAGCCATCCAGCTGAAACTCCGTGGTCGGGGTGATATAGATACTCACACTTCCTTTCAGGTCGGTGCAAACCATTGACTTCTTCTCCTCATAGCCAACCGTTCTGCCATCGATCTCATCTCTGTACACATTACCGGAAAAACCGATATTCAGGATACGGATAGGATTCCAGTTTCCGGAAAGTTCAAAACCCAATGCCTGGCTGTGGCCTATATTCTCTTTCTGCCAGATAGACTCCTCGTTTATCACTTCCATAATCCGGTTCGATTTATTACGGTAATAAATGGCCGGAGAGAAACGGAAACGATTTGCAACCAACAGATAAGACAATTCCAATGAATGAATGAACTCATCCTTCAAATCCGGATTTCCCTGTGACAGATGAGTCGGGTCACTGTAATTGGTGAAAGGACTCAAATCCGCTCCATTAGGACGAATCACGCGTTGCAGATAACTCAATGACAAACTGCCCGCGTTGCCGGTCTGCAAAGAAAACTTTACCCGGGGATACACATGAAAACGAGTATTGCTTTTTTGTGTTTTGAATTTCTGTGCATTGACTTCCGCCTGCAGACCGGCTTCGGCAGAGAAGCGGTCCCAGTGTCTGTCGACCGAGGCGTACAACAAATGGGTATTCCGGTTGAAAGAATAATCGTATGTTTTATCTGCAACGGGAGTCCAGTTATTATCATCCAGGCCGATGTCGTTTGTCTCCGTCCTGTAAGTTTCATCCTTGATACGTCCGATATATCCGGCTTTGAAATACCATTCATCGGCAAACAACTTACTGAAAGCAGCAGAAAAATAATAATTATGCTTGTCCTGATTGATGAACATATTGTCTTTCTTCAGGATAGTTCCGGTTCCCGGCTTCTCATTTTCATAGTAATTGTCCTCATCATAACCGAAGTCATTATAATTGAATGTTACACTCAACTGATCCAACGGATTGGAAAAATAATGGTTCCAACGGGCCTCCAAGGCATAAGCATCCTGACGCTGGTCGTTATAACGATGGCGGGTCATTTGGTTCTTTACACTTCCATCCGGGTTCAAGACCTTATTATTGATTCCCCCATAACGGCTGTAATCCATCAAATGATATAATCCGTAGACAGTCAGCAAGTCTTTTGAAGTCAGGTCATACCCCACACTCAGGTCGGCCAGATGAACATCCGGACGTGCCGATGCATTATTATTCATGATGGTTGTACCGGCATCCGTTTTTGTCGTCTTGTCAAACGAACGTTCGCGGTATTCCTTCCGATAATTATATTTCCCAATGATATGAAATTTCCCCGGATGCAGATTTACGATTGCCCCGGCATTATACCGTTCCTGCAATCCCGCTCCCAACGTCACCGTCAGCGGTGAATCCGATTTTGTATAATTAGTAGAGGAAAGGTTCAGTACACCGGCATCCCCATCAGGCACCAGCGAAATATCAGGCAAGGCAGACATTGATATCCGGTTGAAAAATAAAGCTGGCAACTGGATAAGGACATCTCCGCTATATTCCTCCAGCAATCCGTAAGGAATACCATTAATCAGCATCCCGGCTTTACCCGACCCGCGATAAGTGACTCCCCCTTCGATATCGGTCACCAGCGAAGGCATTTGCCGGAAGGCCTCCGACACCGTGCCCGTCATACTGCTCAGGTTCTTGTCTACCTGAAGACGTTTAACCTCACCGCCATTGAGACCGGCAATACGTTTACCCTGTATTTCCACATTCTGCAACTGCAAATTCATGTCAACCGGGGTCTGGGCATACATCGTATGACTCAACAATGCGACAACTGGGATAATGATTCGATTTCTTTTCATATTGAATACCGTTATAAACAAAAAAAGTCTGTATGTTTGAGCATACAGACTGTCCTTTTAACTGATTACTGAATATTATTCAGCAGGAGCAGCTTCTGTTTCAGTAGCAACAGCAGTTGAATCGCCTTCAGCAGGAGCAACTTCTTCTGTTACTGTTTCTTCTTCAACAACTGCAGGAGTAGTTTCTTCTACTGTAGTTTCTGTTTCAGCTACTTCAGCATTTGATTCTGCAGATTTGTTACCACATGATGTGAAAGAAACGGCTGCAACGATAGCAGCAAATGCAACTAACTTTTTCATTTTGTCTTTAATTTAAACGGTCTATAATATCTTCTTGTTGTTGTAAAACGATGCAAATGTATGTATTAATTATATATGTTGTACAACATAAGATGCTTTTTTTTCAATTATTTTTTGCAACAAGCGTAATAGACTGTTAATCAAGACATGGATACGTATCAGTAGTTGCTATACAAATACCTCTTGATACTCTTCTTCGGTGTTTTTTCAAACTCTGTCGGGTATAATTGTATTTCTGAAACAACTTCATAGGAAGCCAGCTGCTTATTTAACTCAACCCGGTTCTGTTCCATAATGACCGGCAGGTCGGTATGGGATATTCCGGTACCGTCTACCGTATCGTAATCCGGATAGACCAAAGCTACCAGCTTGCCGTTTTTCTCGATAACGATACTTTCCATGACGAAAGGCAGGTTATTGATTTTCGACTCAATCTCTTCCGGATAGATATTCTGTCCGCTTGCTCCCAGAATCATCGTCTTGCTACGGCCCCGGATAAAGATACGGTTATCCGCATCAATCGTTCCCAGGTCGCCGGTATGAAGCCAGCCGTCTTCGGTAAAAGCATTCTTTGTCGCTTCTTCATTTTTATAGTAGCCTTTCATTACATTCTCACCCCGGACCTGGATTTCCCCTACCTTATTATAGGGGTCATCAGAATCGATACGTACTTCCATGATTCCTTTCAGGACTTGTCCGCAGGAACCGGGCACATATTCATAATTGTGGTCGTAGCTAATCAGCGGCCCGCATTCAGTCATTCCGTAACCGATAGTAAACGGGAATTTGATTTTATACAGGAAATCGCTCACTTCCTGGTTCATGGCAGCTCCACCGACAATCACTTCACGGAAGCGTCCTCCCATAGCATCCACCAGATGTTTACGAATCTGGGCATAAATGCGCGAATCCAGCAAAGGAATATTCAACGCCAGCTTCATCGTTGTTTTGCTCAACTGCGGAAGAATCATCTTTTTGTATATCTTTTCAAGAATCAACGGAACGGTCAGAATCAGGTTCGGCTTTACCTCTTCAAATGCTTTCAACAAGATTTTCGGAGAAGGAACTTTTCCCAACATATAGACATGGGCACCTACCGCCATCGGTACGAGGAAGTTGAAAGCACAGCTATAGGCATGTGCCAACGGCAGGAAGCATAATTCGCGGTCGCCACGATACATCAAATCGAGGGTCTTGGCATAAGTTACATTTCCCGCCAGATTATTTCCGGTCAGCATAACGCCTTTACTGAAACCGGTCGTACCGGAAGTATAGTTCAGCAGGACAACCTTGTCGTTATCCAGTTCGGCATATTTTATATCGCTCTTGCTGAATCCCTTCGGATACTTTTCCGCCATCTTCTCATCCATCGACTTCATCAATTTCTGAATGCTTTCGCCGTCACGCTGATGCAGGCAACGGAAATCGGAAAGAGAGAATACACCGCGTATCTCTTCTATCTTATCCTCTTCCAATGAATCCCAGATACGGTCGCTGACGAACAGGAAGACCGATTCGGAATGATTGATAATATGATGTACGTCGTTCGGATTGAAATCTTGCAAGATGGGGACTATGATTGCACCATACGTAACAGCCGCCATATAGACAATACACCAGCGGGCACTGTCTTTACCGATCAGAGCGATTTTATCTCCCCGGCGTATCTGACATTCCTCAAACAGGATGTGGATACGGGCTATTTCCTTCGCTACATCCTCAAATGTAAAAGTGACGTTCTTGCTGTAATCTGTCAGTGCGGGTAACGACCAGTTTTCCTTGAAACTGTTTTCGTATATCTTAATGAAGTTTTCTTGTATCATAGCACAGATGCTTATATTTCGTGCAAAAATACAGACTATCCGGCAGATACACAACAGACAGGCTGAGTTTAACCCTTACCCGGTCAAACTCAGCCTCTGTTTGATTTCTTTATTTCTTATGCTTTATCAGCATAATCACCGGATTCGCTTCCTCATCCAAGGTCGCTGCAATTTCTTTCAAACGGCCTTTCAGCTGTCCTTTTTCGTAAGCCTCCGTAAGGTCAGAGGCTTCTAATGACAGACTGACCGGTATTTCTTGATTTTTAGGCTTCGAGAAGAAAGAGACCTGTTTCTTATTCGAGTAATCAGCATTACATATAGTATAGTTGAAGATTGCTTTTTCCTGCTTGTCATACACCAAATCGGTACCGGGAAATCCTTTAAACGTTTTATAGTCCAATTCTTTCTTCATAGTCCGCATGAAATAATAGCGGTCGGTGATAATGGTTGGGAAAAGAAAGACTTCTACTTCCATGGATTGTATGGAGGGAGTCCTGACAATAGAAGGAGTTAGATTGCCCTTCGGCAAATAGTTGTACACAGTATCGGAAGATGTATTCACAAGCACCCAATGATCCTTGGCTGGAAATGTCATATGAAACTCAGGCGTTACAACCAATTCATCTTTCATCACAACCGGTGTCTTCATCTCTTTAAAGGGAATTGGTATTTCCTGGGTGACACTTCCGTCCTGCTTTGAAAACAGTATATGGCATGCTTGCCTGTTTTCTTCCGGCGTTCCGTAGTATTTCTTATAAGTAATCAGATGCTCCCGGTCGTAATCGAATACATCGTCATAATGACTGTTATCTGCAAATTTGAAACTTCTTTTAAAGTTTCCGGATAAGTCATATGTCAATATCTTCTTAGTATAGTCTACGACAAACAATTCGTTATTATCTTCATCCAGAATAATCCCTGAAATACCGGAATATTCCTCAGCTCCTTGCCCCAGACGGTTTATCTTTCGCAGGCCTTTACCTGTTTTCCTGTCAAAGACGAAGATATTTCCATCGTTCCGGTTTCTTACCAGCAGGAATTCCATACCGATAGCTTCCACAATACCATGAGTGATAAACTCGTCAGTGGTTTCCAGCGGAACGTATTCCACATCCATTATATCCTGGAGAATCAGTTCCTTTTCAGGGTAGCTGGCAGTGACATCGACGGTGATAATCTCGTCATTTTGGGAACCGGACTGTTGGCAACCAGTGCATCCCCCTATGAAAAAGAGGATAATTACCAGATTTACATTTAGTTTCTTCATTTCTTTCTGTTTGTTGTGAATACTAATTACGAACGACCTTACGTTTGCACGAATAAATCGTACGAAATATACGTACTTTATGGCGAATAAACAACTTAATATGTAAAATGGCATGCAGAGAGCATCTATATCTGCCCAATCTGCATGCCATTCTACATATTTCCTCTTTATTACCTGTTAACCCGGAATAACGGTCAATTCATTCAAATCTATTTCATCCAGTTTCTTATTCACAAAGAAAGGACAATAAAACAGTAAATCATTCATACCTTTTATCTTCTCGAAGCCTAGCTTTTGAAAATAAGAAGTCAATTTGCTGAACGCTTTCTTTTCATTCTTTTCAAGTCCTTTATACCAGTTCTTGTCTTCCCAGGGATCTTCACAAATACAATGTTCTCCCTCTAACTGCAAGGGGAAAGGATAAATAACGAACAAACCACAAGCCGTGCTAAAATGGAAGATCGTATCTTTAATTACTTTCTTAGAAATTCCGTATCCCCTATATTCAGGAATAAGTACCAATCTATCCAATACGCAAACATTGTTATTCATACAACACTCCGGATATTTTTCTATTATGGACTGTTTGAAAATATCCAGGTCCGACTCTGGCTCAAGATCCAGGATCTGCCCCAGTTCTCTATTCATATCCGCTAATTCAGCAAGGTCATACTGATTTTCCAGTGCCTGACTTAATAAAATAACTTTTACACAAGATTTACCAATCAGCACACTATCTCCCTCATTATCGGCATCTTCAGCATAGATATCAATAAATACAGTTTGAAAATATCTCTCACCTTCCAATTCACCAGTTCCTGAACTAAAGGAATACTTAAAACTTAAAAATAACTCTTTCATATCGTATCATTTATTAAATTGTTACAAATTTAGCAGAAAGCTTTTATAATAGACTTAGATAATCAATATTTATTATTCGCCACACCATTTATAAAACAGCGCATTTCATAAAACCCGACCCAATAACGAGATTACTGAAACCACACAAAACACCAACAATCTACATGTCAATAATTTTAATTACATTTGCGCGATAATTCAATCGCAATGATAGACAAAACCGTATTTGAAAATAAAATAGCTGCTTATTATACCCTGGGCTGTAAGCTCAACTTCGCAGAGACCTCCACCATCGGGAAGGTATTGGCAGAGCAGGGCGTACGTAAAGCCCGTGCGGGTGAAAAAGCAGACATCTGTGTCGTAAACACCTGCTCGGTAACGGAACTGGCCGATAAGAAATGTCGCCAGGCCATCCGTCGCATCAGCAAACAGCATCCGGGAGCCTTTATTGTTGTGACCGGCTGTTACGCGCAGCTCAAACCGGAAGAGGTGGCCCATATCGAGGGGGTCGACCTGGTTTTGGGCGCAGAGCAAAAACTGGATATATTAATGTATCTGGATGACCTGAAAAAGAAAGAAGAAGGCGGCGCAGTCGTTGCCTCACAAACTAAAGATATACGGACCTTCTCCCCTTCCTGTTCGGCAGACGACCGTACGCGTCATTTCCTGAAAGTACAGGACGGATGCGATTACTTCTGCTCCTATTGTACCATTCCTTTTGCCCGCGGACGAAGCCGCAACGGCACAATCGCCAGTATGGTGGAGCAGGCACGGGAGGTAGCTGCCAAAGGTGGAAAAGAAATCGTGCTGACCGGAGTCAATATCGGCGACTTCGGCAAGTCGACGGGCGAGACTTTCATCGACCTGATTCGTGCACTCGACGAAGTAGAAGGTATCGTGCGTTACCGTATTTCTTCCATCGAGCCGAACCTCATTACGGACGAGGCCATCGACTTCGTAGCCTCCAGCAAACGGTTCGCCCCTCACTTCCATATCCCTTTACAGAGCGGAAGCGACGAGGTGCTGAAACTGATGCGCCGCCGTTACGACACGGCCCTTTTCCGTCATAAGATCGAGAAGATTAAAGAAATCATGCCCCACGCCTTTATCGGGGTGGACGTGATTGTCGGGACACGCGGCGAAACGGACGAGTTCTTCGAAGATGCCCGCAACTTCATCAACAGCCTGGACATCAGCCAGCTGCATGTATTCAGCTATTCGGAACGTCCGGGAACACAGGCGTTGAAGATTGCCCATTCGGTCGACCCGAAAGTAAAACATGCCCGCAGCCAGCAACTGCTGGATATTTCCGACAGGAAACTTCATGCTTTCTACGATGCCCATATCGGCAGCCAGGCGGAAGTTTTATTCGAACATACCCGCAAAGACGGCCGGATGCACGGCTTCACAGAGAATTATATTAAAGTCGAGATACCTTACAACAGTTCGCTGGTAAACGAAACCCGACGGGTGACGCTGACCGGATGGAACGAAGACCGTACCGCATTAAATTGTGAATTAGTAACTATCGGTTGATATGTGGAATAAAATTCAATACGGATTAATCTTTGCATGGGCCAAGCTGCATGCATTTTTACCGATGTCGGTACTGTATGTACTGTCCGATATCCTGTATGTACTAATCTATTGGGTGATTCGTTACAGGATAAAAGTAGTGCGCCGCAACCTGGAAGCCTCTTTCCCCGAGAAATCGGAAATAGAATTACGCCGGTTGGAAAGGGCCTTTTACCATCATTTTGCCGACTATATTGTCGAGACAATCAAACTGGCGCATATCTCTCCCGAAGAAGTATTGCGCCGTGCCCATATCAAGAATCCCGAAGTGGCAACCCGTTTGCAGGCAGAAGGACAAAAAACAGTGATGATGCTAATGGGCCATTACGGCAACTGGGAATGGTTCAGCGCCTCCAGCCTGGTATATACCGATTCGTGCCTGTGGCAAATCTACCGACCGTTAAATAACAAAGCTGTCGACCGCCTGTTCATTTATCTGCGCACCCGCTTCGGTTCTTATGGAATGAAGAAGAACGACACGGTACGCGACATGATGACGTTGAAGAAAGAAGGCAACAACAACATCGTTATCTTCATAGCCGACCAGACACCCAGCAAGGCAAACCTGCATTACTGGACTACCTTCCTGAATCAGGATACCGCTATGCTGAACGGTGCGGAACGTATCGCCCGTAAACTGGATTTGCCGGTCATCTTCCTGGATGTACAGAAAGTGAAACGCGGCTACTATACAGTCGAAATGAAGCTGATGACCGCCCATGCCAAACAGACTGCCGAGAACGAGATTACCGAATCATACGCCCGCATGACGGAAAAGATGATTCTCCGCAATCCGGCCTATTGGCTCTGGACACATAAACGTTGGAAATATAAACGGGAGTAATCCCCTCCCCTCTCGAGAGGGGAAACAGTTACAACCAGTCACTATAATAAATATATCATGACAAATAATACGACTTCCTCCCCCCATCTGTCAACTAAAAAAGTAGCCATCGTCATCCTTAACTGGAACGGTGCGAAACTAATGGAAGAATTTCTCCCGTCGGTAATAGCATACAGTCCGGCAGAAGAGGCAGAAGTAGTCGTGGCCGATAATGGTTCTACCGACAACTCGATAGCCCTGTTGCAGGAAAAGTTCCCTTCCGTCCGCATTATCCGGCTGGATAAGAACTACGGCTTCGCCGAAGGATACAACCAGGCACTCAAACAACTCGACAACGAATATACCGTCCTGCTGAACAGTGATGTCGAAGTAACCCCCGGCTGGCTCGACGCACCATTGGCTGCCCTTGAGGCCGATGCCACCATCGCCGCCGCCCAACCCAAGATACGGGCACAGCGCAACAAGGAATATTTCGAATATGCCGGAGCGGCCGGCGGTTATATGGACATTTACGGGTATCCTTATTGCCGGGGACGCATGCTCCATGTCGTAGAAAAAGATGAAGCCCAATATGATACGCCTGCCGATATCCTCTGGGCAACAGGGGCCTGCCTGTTTATCCGTACCGCCGTCTATAAGGAAATAGGCGGCCTCGATGCCGGTTTCTTTGCCCATCAGGAGGAGATAGATATGTGCTGGCGGTTACGTTCGCGGGGGTATCGGCTGGTATGTACGCCCCAATCGGTCGTTTATCATGTCGGAGGGGCGACTTTGCAGGTGGAGAGTCCCCGCAAGACTTTCCTCAACTTCCGCAATAACCTGCTGATGCTTTACAAGAACCTTCCCGAAAAAGACCTGAAGCCTGTTATGCGTGCCCGCTTCTGGTTGGATTATATAGCTGCTACAAAATTCCTGTTATGCGGCCATATTCAAAATGCCAAAGCTGTATATGAGGCCCGTAAAGCCTTTTTCGATATGAAACCGGAATATGAAGAGAAACGCAGGGAGAACCTGGCAAAGACAACGCTTCCGATTATCCCGGAACTGATGCGCAGCAGCCTAATCCTCGCTTTCTATTTGAAAGGGAAAAAGAAATACTCCGACCTTTAAGTTCTTTCTTCATAATATCTAAGTGGAAAGGATATGACATCTAACCTTTTTTGTCAGGACTTTTAGAAAAGAAAGATTAAGCATACATATATGTAAGGCATGCTTTACATATCCGAAAGTTTAACCTTACATATTTGTAACGTATATATTACATATTTAAAAGTCATAACAAAAGGGATTAATTGTCAGGACCCAAAAGGATAAAACCAGTAATGAACCGGCTTAAGGAAGCAGAGAGATAATATCCCACAACGAATCGACAGTAAAGAACCGCGGGTTTACGACAGGCTCATCCACCTTTTCATGTTCCCAGGTGGTGTGGTAAGGAATATGAACGGCATAACTGCCAAGTTCCAAAGGCGGGAGGATATCAGAACGGACAGAGTTGCCAATCATCAGAAATTCTTCGGGACGAATATCCAAATGCTTCAACAGCAGACGGTATTCACGGTCGGTCTTATCGCTCATGATCTCGACGTGATGGAAAAGATGCTCGATACCTGAGCGGCGCAGTTTCTGTTCCTGGTCGAGCAAGTCGCCTTTGGTCACAACAATCAGACGGTAACGGCCAACCAACGCATTCAGTGTCTCCTCCACTCCATCCAGCAGTTCTACCGGCTTGGTGAGTTGTTCCTTTCCCAGGGCCAGGATTTGCTCCAGTACGTTTGCCGGGACTTTACCGCCGGTAATACAGATAGCTGTTTCCAGGACAGACAAGATATAAGCCTTTACCCCGTAACCGTAAAGAGGCATGTTGCGGCTTTCCGTACGGAACAGTTCAGCCGAGACAGTTTCGCCGTCTACATAGGGAGCAAGCAAAAGACGGAGTTTTTGCTCCGTCTCCAGAAAATAAGTTTCGTTTACCCAAAGTGTGTCGTCGGCATCGAAGCCGATCACCTGTATTCCTTCCATTATAAATTAGCTTGTTGCAATATGTCAATCATTATTGGTTTGAAACCGCTTACAAAACATTCCACGGCAATCACCATCAGGATAAGTCCCATCAGACGCATCATCACGTTGTTGCCCGTCTCACCCATATATTTGTTCAGCCGAGTGGATGCCCGGAGGATCAAGAAGGTGATAAAGTAGACCGAAGCAATCACGCTTACCAGCAATATCTTCTTTATCAGCGTATTCGCATCTTCCATCAGCATGATACCGTTGGCGATTGCACCAGGGCCGCAAAGCATCGGGATGGCTAGCGGGGTAATAGAGATATCGTTCACATACGTCTTTACCTCTTCATCCTTCAGTTTTGCCTTGGAATAACGTGCCTGAAGCATGTCGAATCCGATGGTAAAGATAATAATACCGCCGGCAATACGGAAACCGTTTGTAGAGATACCAAAGAACTTGAACAGGAACTGCCCCGAGAAAGTGAAAACCATCAGAGTGATAAAAGATACGATGGTGGCACGGCGCACAATGGTTTTGCGTTCATCGTCACTCATCCCGTTAGTCATCGTCAGGAAAACCGGCATAGTACCCAACGGGTTTGTCAGGGTAAAGAAAGAAGTGAAGCACAAGAGGGCAAAAGGGAGTAAGGTATCCATAATATGCTAGTTTAAAGTTATTTCATAACAAAGATCAAGCGACTGATGGTAACTGTTTCCCCTCTTGAGAGGGGATAAGGGGTGTGTTATAGTTCTGCCTAAACACTTGCTTTAACACACCCCCTGCCCCCTCTCAAGAGGGGAACAGTTACTCCTGTCACTAAATTGTTTCTATTCATCCCAGACTAAATAAGCAGATACCAACCAATGGTTCAATTTATTGCCATCTATCTCCTGAGCTTCGGGGATGCTTACGGTAAATGTGTGTTCGCCCGGTTGGATATCGGTCAATTCGACTTCCTCAGGCATCACATCGGAACCCGGACACCAGTTGGAACGTGAAAAATCGGAAGAAGCGACAGGCTCTTCCACTTCTTTCTCCGCATATCCTTTCTCTCCGATATAAGAGGCCAGACGTTTCTCCAACCACACGCCCGTTGCCGGATTGAAACGGCGGAAAGAGGCACAGTCATTACGCCACGGGATAAAGTTCAGCACTTCTTTGCCATCCACAGAAATAATATTGCGCTTCTGTACAAACTCGTCGCCACCACTATGACCACCATGTCCGGTAACGATATATTTCAGACGCACGTTCTTTGCTCCTTCCGGAACGGTAAAGCCGGTCGACACATCTTTACGGGCAAAAATATCAGGATAAGACTGACCGATATAGTAAACCGTATTCATCAACGGTTCCACATGTCTTTTAGGCAATGCGTCACAGGTTATATCCGATTCGTCCACATCAATTGTAACACTGGCAATATATCCTTCGGGAGTCCAGGTATCGATAAAGACACCTACATAAGCCCCGCCTTCCAGCAAAGGATACAGGTCGGTGATATTCTGCTCCCAACTCACACTATCGGCCCACTGGTCGATATAAACAGGCTTGCGTTTGCTACTCAGGCTATCGTCTGCACTGCTGTAATGACCGACACCGAACGGGGTCATAAAACGCATCAGTTCGACAGTCGGTTCATAATCCTCACCGGAAACAATACCAATCAAGTTTTCCAATTTCGTACTGTCTACTGCAGGGAATTGCTTCTCTCCTTTTGCTATGTTCAGCAGATTGATAGCCGACTCTTTGGGAAGGATGAAACAGGAACCGGACTTATCCCAACGGTCACCGTTGGAGGCGATTGTTACTTTCAGGTTCACGGAGACATTGCGTTTATAGTCGGGCAATGTAACCTTCTTCAGGATGATACGTCCGTTTACCAGATGGTAGATACTATCTGCTCCCGGTTCACTGTAACCGGCATACTGGTCCGGGGCGAACTTCACCGGAGTGTCGTGAAATACCTGCACGGAATAATCTCCCATCGCCGGTAATTCCCGGTGGTCGCATGCTGTCAACAGCATCGCACCGGCCAATGAGAATGATACTAAGATTTTCTTTGTCATTGTTGTTTAGAATTTAGTAAGTTCCTTAATCAACTGCTTCTGTCCGGTTACTTTATCGGCGTGAATACAAGGGCCGGTTACACACCCGCCTTCGCAGGCCATCACTTCGATAAACTGTGCCGGAGCCTTTCCCGTCTTGGCATAAGCACGAAGCAGGGCGACGTTCTTCTTTGTCAGGTTAGCTACCTGTACGGCATTTACCTGTTCTTCTTTCAGATAGACTTTCACGGCATTTATCACACCGCCGCTCTGGGCAAAGCCATGTGCTTCACGCACGGAATTATAGAGGACGGAGAACGGTTTCGCTTCTTCCACCTTTATACCCAGGCCTTCCAGCACCGAACCGATTTCCTCGAAAGTCAGCGTAAAGTCGACTGCCGGGTCCATCTTTACTTCTTTACGTTTAGCAACACACGGGCCGATGAAAACGACTTTGGCGTCCGGATGTTTTTCTTTCACGAGACGGGCCGTATAATACATCGGGGAACCGGTTGAAGAGATATATTTCTTCAGGTCCGGAATATGTTTCTCTGCCAGCTGGACATACGACGGACAACAGCTGGTCGTCATGAACGGTTGTCCTTCTTCCAGCTTTTCCTTCAGTTCTTCCGCTTCCCGGCGGGTCGTTTCCATCGCCCCCTGGGCGACTTCCACAATCTCCTCAAATCCCATTGCCTTAATCGCTCCGTACACACTTTCCACCGGTGCACTGAATTGTGCCAGAATGGAAGGGGCCACGATGGCAATCATCTTCTCCTTATTGCGCAAACGTTGCAGTATATCAAACACTTGTGAGATTTCGAAGATAGCACCGAAAGGACAGGCATTGATACATTTCCCGCAGTAGATACATTTTGATTCGTCGATATGCTCCACGCCGTATTCATCTTTGCTGATAGCCTTGACCGGGCAAACTTCTTCACAAGGAATCGGTATATAAACAATTGCATGGTAAGGACAGTTCTGGTGGCATTTGCCGCAACTGATACAAGTGTCATGGTCAATCCGCGCCTGTCCGTTCTTTTTGAACTGGATGGCGTCTTTCGGACAGTTCATATAACAGCTACGCGCCACACAACCACGGCAGAGGTTCGTTATTTCATAGTTTACCTGTACACAGGAGGAACATGCTTCATCCACCACGCACATCAGGTTCTCTTTCTTGTTTTCCGAACGGAGCAGCGCCCGTTTAGCATACTCGGAGAGCGGTGTCAGTTCGTCAACTTCGTCCTGCATATCAAAACCCAGAAGAGGAAGTGTCTTGTATTTCCATACGGCACGTTCCTTATGAACGCAGCAACGGCCTATTACTTTCGATTTACGGGGACTCAACTCTATGGGCAAACGGTCAATCTCGTCGAGCAGACGATTTTCCTTCCAAAGTTTAACTAACTTCGCCATCAATCCGTGGCGGACAATCATTACGTTGTTGGTAAATGCCATGGTGCTTTGTTTATTTGTGCTTTAAAAATGCAAAGATAGAGAAAGTTATCCAAATACTAACCGTAGCTCTCCCTTAGAATTATAGAGGCGCTGTAAACATCGCCTCCAAAAGGCGGGTTCAACTTGGAGAGTTTCAGTTCGATAGCCAGAAGTTGCGGAAAAGTATCCTTCAAGGCTGCCAGGATACGTCCCGCCGCATGTTCCAGTAATTTGGAAGGGATAGCCATTTCACGCTTTACAACTTCGTAGACAACGGCATAATTTATCGTATCTTCCAGGTCATCGCTGGCTACCGCCTTTTCAAGGGGAGCCGTCAATACAAGATTTACCACAAACGTATTGCCGACACGTGTCTCCTGCGGGGAGACCCCATGACAGGCGTAAAATTTCATGGTTTCCAGTTCTATTTGTACTGTCATTTTTCGTTATTTTATCTGTAAAAGTAGATAAAGTAAACCTATCTGCAAAAAAATAGTCTATATTTGCGATTAAGCAAACAAACTATTTATGATGGGAATAAAACAAAAAGATGAAAACTCTGCCGGTGGCCTACATAACACCCTCGCCGCCGGAACAAACGTAAAAGGTAATATTATTACAGAAACCGATTTCAGATTAGACGGACAGGTAGATGGCGACATCAATTGCAGTGGAAAAATCGTAGTGGGTCCAAAAGGACGTGTAGTAGGCAACATTATTTCTACCAATGCCGAAATTTTGGGCGAAGTGGAAGGTTCTATACGTATCACAGAAAAACTGATACTAAAAGCTACCGCCAACATTAAAGGAGACGTGTTTACCCAGTCGCTGGAAATAGAGCCAAATGCCCGTTTCAACGGAGTTTGCAACATGTCATCCGATATGACAAAGAAAACAAAAGCCCAGTAATTTACCGGGCTTTTTACTTTTATAGCCTGTTACTTATTTTCTTCCTGAGGCAACAATCAGTTGCGCAACCTTATCATTAAACTCCTCTTTCATCAACAGACTTTCCAACGGTATATGCATCCGGTAGCACCAGTAATGGTTTGAGTTGGCCGGGACATTGATTCGTTCGGCTTCGATGTCTTTCCTCTTCACCGTATCGTCAATAGCAAACCAATCCTGTAAAGGAATAATAGTCAGCATAGAGTTTGTTGCCAGATGGTTTGTGATAATCCGGGAGGCAATTTCCGATGAACATTCCCCGGGAGCCTGCCCTTCATAATGCAATACATTATTATAATAGCGCTGTATCTTTTCGCGATCTTCCTTCCACCAGTTGCGGAGCGGTGACATATCATGGGTAGATGTAGTACAAACAGAATTATACGGCAGACTGAACAAATCGGAAAACTCCCGCTGAGGAGTCTTTGGCATCCGTTCAATCTCCAGACTCAGAATCTGTAACTTGTTCATTACATCAGGTACCGATTCGGGAATCATCCCAAGGTCTTCCCCGCACACCAGCATATTGGTACTGCCCACTAAAGGAGTCAGCCGCTTGAATGCCTGTGCCTTCCAAAAGTCGTTATGACGGTGATAGAAGAAATCCCAATACAGCTGGTCGAAGGCATACTTTTCGGATGTATTCAATTCACTATATATATAGGAATGGCTGGCTGAAATACGCGGATGGAATTTTTCCTTTTCCTGTGGGTCACGCAAAAACAACACTTCATTGGCTATGGCAAACAATCCGTCTTTTATGCGTAAAGAGACTTCGTCTGTTTTCCCATCGAATATGGCTTCTATCTTCCGTTGCGTATCACAGAATGATTTCAGGACGAAATGATTGGATGAAGACTGTGCCAGATAAGTACCTTCTACCTCTTCTGCCAAATCGCCAAACAACTCGGGCAGGAACTTTCGGTTAATATGCGGTGTAGTAAAACGTGCTTCATTGAAAGTTAATCCGTACTGTTCAATCTCTTCCCGGGTAAAAGGCAAAGCCGGATTAAAATGTCCGCAAAGGCCTTGTATATAATCCAACGGAACTTCCCAGATACGGAAAAAGCCTAAGATATGGTCGATACGGAAACAGTCAAAATAGTCGCTCAACTTATGGAAACGTTTCTTCCACCAGGAGAAATGGTCTTTCTCCATAATATCCCAGTTATAAGTCGGAAATCCCCAGTTCTGCCCATTGACAGAAAAGTCATCGGGCGGAGCTCCTGCCTGGCCGTTCATATTGAAATACTGTGGTTCTGTCCAGGCATCGATACTGGTACGATTCACTCCGATAGGGAGGTCGCCTTTCAGGACAATGCCATTCTTACGGGCATAGTCGGATACCGACTTGAATTGAGTATGTAATATGTATTGCAGGAAATAATAAAAGGATATCTCCGGATAGGCGCCGCTGTCTTCCGAGCAAAGTTCGCGTATCTGAGACTTATTATAGATTGCATTCTTATCCCACTTCGTAAAGTCGGAAGTCTGGTACTTCTCACGCAGATAACTGTAAGCGGCATAAGGCATCAGCCAGGATTGGCTTTGTTCAAAAAACTCATGGTATTCCGGACTCGACAGAATGGCTTGTCCTTCCTGACTAAAGAACTCACGGCAATAAGCCAGCTTATATCCTACCGCCGCTTCATAATCGACAAAATCTTTTGCATTCAGCTCTTCCTGTTTTGCCTTGTAGAAGGCAACCCTGTCTGCATCCTTCAGTTCGCCCATCAAAGGCAGGCTGATATACATCGGATGGAGCGCATAAACAGAAATGGCACTGTAAGGATAGGAATCCCTCCAAGTATGGCTCATCGTCGTGTCATTCATCGGCAACACCTGGATAATGCGCTGGCGGGTTTTCTTTGCCCAGTCAACCAACATACGGAGGTCTCCCAAATCACCGACACCGAATCCTTGTTCCGAACGTAAAGAGAATACAGGGATAACTGTCCCCGCACACCGCCACAACGGTAAGTTATCACGAAAAGACAGACCGGAAACCACTACTGTTTCTCCGAAATCCTGCGGAGGCAAGTTCAGCTTCCTGTTTTCGTCTTCCTCCCAATATAATGGTTGGTGTTTGTCATTATCATATACCAGGAACTTATATTCCAACGGATAAATGATATCATTGGCATCCAGGTCGATATGCCAGTCGGGAAAGGTATCGCAACTAAGTATCAACGCTTTATCCGGATGCCAGTTTCCCAGGCATTCCTGGTTTCCGGTGATGGCAACACTCTGCCATTTCTCCACCCGGGGAGCCGATATCTTGATTGTCAGTTTCTTTCCGCTCTTAACAACTCTTTCGTATGTATTACAGGGATGTGCAAACAGACTTTTAGTAAAAGCCGACGAGTAGAATGACAGATTAGCCGGACGTATCTGCCAGTAGTCATATAAAGTATAATGATTGGCATGTCCTTCAAATGTGACCTGATGATTTTTCTCCCACTCTTCAAATATCTGCTTATCGTTTATACTTAAAAAGTAGCGGTATTCTATGGTCTGTTGCGGCGATGTAAGTTCCAACTCCAGCTCAAGCTGCCAGTTTCCATCCCCTTTGTAGTTCATCTCTTTAGCCAAAGCAGGCTCCCATGAGCCAAGCTCCGGAATAGACCCTACTATACATAACTTCTGTCCCCAAACGGTATGGAAGTTTATATTAAAGGTGACTTTCATGTGTATCAAATTTAGTTCCGGAGACGAAGGTATAAAAAATGCGGGGAAAATCCCCGCATTCCTATAAAAATATTTGTTATGTTACGCTTATCCACACTTTGAAGCTCCACAGTTCGTACAGATCAGACACCCTTCCTGATAGATAAGGGTTTCCAGACCACAGTTCGGACACACCTGTCCTTTTACTTCCGTACCATTCGGCAGATACTTCTTCAATGCACGTTCAACCCCATTCTTCCAGGTATTGATCGATTCATTGTTCAGTTCCATTCCCTGAACCAACTTGATAACCTGGTCGATAGGCATGCCGTAACGCAATACGCCGGAGATCAGTTTCGCATAGTTCCAGAATTCGGGATCAAACTTTCCGTCCAGACCTTCGATAGTCATCTTGTAACCACGCTTGTTCTTGAACTGGAAATCATAATGTTTCTTGCCGTCTTCATCATAACTCTTGATGATCGTTCCTTTGGATACATTCTTCGGCAACATGATACCTTCGTCATCATCGGCAAGACCGGTAAAGATCTCATACGGACGACCGTTCAGCAAACCGACAAAAGCAATCCACTTTTCGCGGTTGTTCTGGAACTTCACTACATCAGCTTCCAGTTCACGCGGACGGGTGGAAACAATCACCGGCGGTTGCATGCAATTACAATCATCTTTCTTCTCTTTTTTCTTTTCTGTCGAGAGCAGTACACCTGAACGGGAACCGTCACGGTAAACCGTACAGCCTTTACATCCGCACTTCCATGCTTCAACATACAAAGAATCCACTAATTCTTCCGATACGTCAGCCGGCAAGTTGATAGTTACACTGATAGAATGGTCCACCCATTTCTGGATACGTCCCTGCATCCGGACTTTCTGCAACCAGTCTACATCGTTTGAAGTAGCTTTATAATAAGGTGATTTAGCTACCAACTCATCAATTTCTTCCTGGGTATATTTCTTGATAACGGAATAACCGTTAGCCTGCATCCAGGTTACAAACTTATGATGGAATACGACATATTCTTCGAATGCGTCGCCGGTTTCATCCACAAAATCGACACGCGTTTCCGCATCATTCGGGTTAACCTTACGACGACGTCTGTACACCGGAAGGAATACCGGCTCGATACCGGAAGTTGTCTGCGTCATCAAACTGGTTGTTCCTGTCGGAGCAATAGTCAGACAAGCTATGTTACGACGGCCGTACTTCAGCATATCTTCATACAATCCCGGATCAGCTTCACGCAAACGGTTGATAAACGGATTCTTTTCCTCACGTTTCGAATCATAGATTTCGAAAGCGCCACGCTCTTTAGCCATCATGACGGAAGAACGATAAGCCTCCAAGGCCAATGTCTTCTGAATTTCTTCTGCACACTCTGTAGCCTCATCCGTTCCGTAACGAAGTCCCAAAGCCGCAATCATATCGCCTTCAGCAGTGATACCCACACCGGTACGACGGCCTTGTAGAGTCTTCTTCTGTATCTTTTCCCACAAATGACGTTCCGTTTCCTTCACTTCCATTGATTCCGGGTCAGAATCGATCTTTTCAAGGATCTTCTCGATCTTTTCTGATTCCAGATCGATAATATCATCCATGATACGTTGTGCCAATGCTACATGTTTTTTGAACAGATCAAAATCGAAGTAAGCATCTTTTGTAAACGGATTTAATACATATGAATAAAGATTGATAGCCAGCAAACGGCAACTGTCGTAGGGACAGAGAGGTATTTCACCACACGGATTGGTTGAAACCGTACGGAATCCCAGATCGGCATATGAATCAGGAACAGATTCACGCAAAATAGTATCCCAGAACAAAACACCGGGTTCAGCCGACTTCCATGCATTATGGATGATCTTCTTCCACAAAGCAGCCGCATCGATTTCCTTTACTGTAGTCGGTTCATTTGAATCAATCGGATATTGCTGTTTATATGAAGTTCCGCTAACAACGGAATTCATAAAATCATCATCAATCTTCACCGAAACATTTGCCCCGGTAACTTTTCCCTCAGTCATTTTTGCATCAATAAAGGACTCCGAATCCGGATGCTTAATCGATACACTTAACATCAGCGCCCCACGACGACCGTCTTGTGCAACTTCGCGTGTCGAATTAGAATAACGCTCCATAAACGGCACCAAACCAGTAGATGTAAGAGCTGAATTTTTAACAGGAGAGCCTTTCGGACGGATATGCGACAAATCATGTCCCACACCTCCGCGACGCTTCATTAACTGAACCTGCTCTTCATCAATCCGGATAATTGCACCATATGAATCGGCTTCTCCGTCCAATCCAATAACAAAACAATTAGAGAGTGAGGCAATCTGGTAATCATTGCCAATCCCCGTCATCGGACTTCCTTGCGGAACGATGTAACGGAAATGATCAAATAGGTCAAAAAGCTCCTGCTCTGATAAAGGATTAGGATACTTTTTCTCTACACGGGCAATTTCACTTGCCAGACGGTGGTGCATATCCACGGGAGATTCCTCATAAATATTCCCGAATGCATCCTTCAAAGCATACTTGTTTACCCATACTTTAGCGGCAAGCTCGTCGCCCGTAAAGTAGTCCAGTGAAGCCTTAAACGCTTCATCGAATGTGTAAGTTTTATGGTTCACGATAATTACTGTATTAATAATAGTGCAAGTTTAAGAATACTTTATTTATTGACCAAATTATTAAACAACTAAAATCGAAAAGAATATCAGGTTTTCCAATTCATTTCATACCATATATGAAAATCAACATATTAACATTTCGCAAATCCAAAAATATTTTCCAAAAAGAAAACCACTAACATTTCCATGTTTCCCAAAACAGAAAAAGGATGCCATATAAAACGACATCCTTTCCACCTATATAAAATGATTTATCAACTTCTTAATTTAACCTCGATCTCTTCAACAGACGAACGGAAAGACTTGCTCGTTTCCATCTGGTCCTTGATTGTTTTGCAGGCATGCAATACTGTGGCATGATCTTTCTTTCCTACAATCTTCCCAATATGGGAAAAAGAACAATCGGTATACTTTTTGGCAAGATACATCGTAATCTGACGAGCCTGCACAATCTCACGTTTTCTGGAACGTGTCTGAATGACCGCCTGATCCAGATTGAAATAATTACATACGATTTCCTGAATCATCTGAACAGAGAGCTGTTTTTTCTCCAGACGGACAGCCTGACTTACCACACGTTTAGTCAGAGGCAGATCTATTTCCTTATTATTAATAACAGCATTCGCCATCAATGAAACAAGGATACCTTCCAGGTCACGTACATTTTCAGTAACATTATTCGCAATGAAGTTGAATACCTCATCCGGAATAACAATACCATCATGGTTGATCTTATTCTTCAAGATCTTCTTTCTCAAATCAAGATCCGGACGGCTCAACTCAGCTGTAAGTCCCCATTTCAGACGGGTTATCAATCGCTCCTCCATTCCCTGCAAATCGACAGGTGCCTTATCCGAAGTAAGGATCAACTGTTTTCCCAGCTGATGAAGATGATTGAATATATGGAAGAATGTATTCTGAGTCTTATCCATACCGATCAATTCCTGGATATCATCCAATAGCAGAACATCGATATTCTGGTAAAAATTCAAAAAGTCATTCGTTGTATTCTTACGGATTGCATCAGTAAACTGAACACGGAACAGATGGGAGGAAACATACAATACCTTCTTTTCCGGATGAAGTTCACGGATACGGGTTCCTATGGCATGACACAAGTGTGTTTTACCAACCCCTGACGGTCCGAAAATAAACAATGGATTAAACGTCGTCTTTCCAGGATTCTGTGCAACAGCCTCACCTGCCGTACGTACTAATTTATTGCTGGTTCCTTCAAAATAGTTATCAAAGTTATACTTGGGATTTAACTGCGGATCCAAATCCTGAGGTGCAGTCTGTATAAATGGATTAGGAGCCTTATTCGCATCTTTGGGAGTTATCTTCTTTACTGCTACCGAACCATTCTCTGCCGGATAATCTACGGTACCACCAGTCGTCTTATCTACCATAACACGGTAGTTAAGAATCGTACCCTGACCTATTACACGATATAATGTAACTTTCAATACATTTACGTATTTCTCCTCAAGGTACTCATAAAAGAACTGGCTCGGCACCTGGATCGTAAACTTATTATCCTCATAGGATAAAGGTATGATCGGCATGAACCATGTGTTAAAAGCGGCCTCCGGCACGATGTCTTTAATGACAGCGAGGCATTTATTCCACAATGTCTGATATTCAGTCTGCATGATTTATTACTCTCCCAACTATACTTTTTTTATTTTTCCGACTACAAAGTTTAGAAATTAATTCGGAAAAAAAAGTGCCGAATTATTTGGTTCTTTTGAATGTTTAATATAGCATTTAGTGTCAACAAGTTATAGAAAACAAGTCTGATTTACAAACACTTAAACACTTACACATCCAAGAGCCCTTTATTTTAGGACACTTTTAATTATTACGCTATCCCACTGTTTCTCATGCAAAAAGGCCCGTAGACTACGTTATTTTCCTCTATCTAAAGACCTTATGCATCTCTAAAAATACGTTTAGACAGTTTTTTCCTTAATTGGAAAAATTCTAAATAAGATTAGATGATTTAATATTCTTTTCGGTTAAAAAACAGAAAAATGAACATATCTTTTCGGATTCTGCTTCAGATCCAGTAACAACCTTGATGCATTTATCATCGTACTATCCAGATTATTATATAAACTTCTGTCATTCAGCAACAACCCTAATGTATTATCCTTCTGGTTCAACTTATCTGTTGTCAGTTGCAGATTTGCCAAAGTCGCATTAATGGAATTGACGGTAGTCGCCAGATCCAAACCTTTTAAACTGGTGCTCACTTCATTAAAATTACCGGTTATCACTTTCAAATCAGACATAATACCCGGCACGTCTTTACTCAGCATAGTATTCAACTGACGAGTAGAAGCCTCCAGGTTACCTGTAGTCTTCGCTATATGATCGAGAGACTGCGTAATAGCCGGATGATTGATCAGTACCTGCAAACCGCCCAGTATAGAATCCAGCTTAGGTAAAAGGGCTTCCACTCCCGGCAGAATCTTCTCCTGCACAGACTGCATCATATCCTCTTCCATCTTCCCTTCAATCGTAGCCCCGGGCTTTAAATAATCCTTTACATATTTATTCAGATGGATATGAAGTTCGCCACCACTCAGAAGCGTCTTTATAATCGTAATGTAACTTCCCGTCGTAAGTTTCATTTCATCATCCAGACTGATCTCTACCGTTATTTTATCTGTATTCTCATAATCATAAACAATACTTCTTACCAATCCCACTTTAAAACCATCGATATAAACAGGACTGGATACCGTCACATCCTTCACATTATGAAATGTAACGAAATAATGATTTACCGGTTTAAATAAATTTATACCTTTCAGATAATTAATCCCGAAATACAGCAACGCCAAACTAATAATACTTACAAGTCCAATCTTTGCCTCTTTGGTCAATATACTTTTCATCCTTTTAAATTATATGTTTCTCTTTTAATACTTTACCTTTTTGCCATCTTTAAATGCTACGATAAAAGCATCTTTAAAGTCTTTAGCAGCCTGTCGGCGCAACTTCCTGATCGAATCGAAATCGGTCGTTTCGCCATAGGTGTATTTATAGATTCCTTTCTCCACAAAGAAGTCTACATTCTTATATCCTTTAAACACTTTTGCCCCCGGAGAAAGTTTTTTATCCGAGGTAAGAATTTGCACTTTATAGACAATTTTCCCTGTTGCATTCGATTTTGTCCGAGTCGCAGCAGTAGTTTGTTTCTTTTGTGAAGAAACCGAAGCATTTTTCTTTTTATTCAGAATATCCTCTTCACTACCGGCAGGCACAGCCTCTTCCGTTGCTTCATATTCAACATAAGACACCTCCGAGCTTGTTATACCCTGCACAGATCCGGATAACCCTCCCTGCTTTCTGTCGTATTCTTTCTTATACCTGCTGAATGCGTCATACAAAGCACTCGCCAACCGGTTTTGCCCATCCGAAGATTTCATAAAACGCTCCTCATCCCGATTCGAAATATACCCCAGTTCGACCAAAACACTTGGCATACTAGTCTTCCTCAAAACCAGGAAACCGGCTTGCCTTACCCCTCTATCTGCCCGTTTTGCCGAGACAAAGCATTTTTGTATCTCTGAAGCAAAACTAACGCTCTGCTCCATATGCTTGTTCTGCATGAACTCAAAAATAATATAGGATTCGGATGAATTCGGATCAAAACCTTCATACTTCTGCTGATAGTCATCTTCCAGCAAAATAGCAGAGTTTTCACGCATAGCCACAGCCAGGTTTTCGTCGGTACGAGCCAAACCTAACGTATAAGTTTCCGTTCCACGAGCAGTGCTACCTTTTTTGACTGAGTTCGTATGGATGGATATAAAAAGATCCGCCTTATTACGGTTAGCTATATTCGCACGTTCATCTAGTTCTATAAAACGATCTGTCTTACGGGTATAAATAACTTTTACATCGTCATGACCGGCGGCTATCTTATCCCCAAGTTTTAAAGCCACAGAAAGATTAATAGCTTTTTCATTAATAACAGTACCGCGAGCCCCAGGGTCCTTTCCTCCATGACCGGCATCAATCACGACAGTAAAAGTCTTCTCTCTCGCTTGAAGTACAGGAAGAGTCAAAAACAAGGCCATCAACAGATTAATATATAGAAAAGATATTCTAGCCACAGTAAACGATTTTATGCAAATTCGGGGCAAATGTAGCATTTTTTTACTGATAAAGAGAAGTCTTTTTCTATAAATAATTAGTCATAGCCGGTTTAACGTCGTTCATTCCGGTATCCGGCTCATAGGATAACAGAACAAAACCAGATGAATCTTTATACAATATAAAAGTAGTCCACCCAACTATATAAAACCACAAAAGGGCAAATCCCGAAGGACTGCCCTTTTCAACTTTATATCGTTTACTGAATTATTCAGAAACCACTTCGAAAGGAATTTCAACAGAAACTTCCTTGTGAAGTTTAAGGATTGCTTTGTAGTTACCTACTTCCTTAACAGCATCCTTAATGTAGATAATCTTACGTTCTACTTCGAAACCAGCTTTTGCCAAAGCTTCAGCAACCTGGATATTTGTAACAGAACCGAAGATTGTACCAGTTGAGCTGGTCTTTGCACCGATAGTCAATGCAACGCCTTCCAACTTTGCTGCCAATGCCTGAGCATCTTCTTTGATCTTAGCCAATTTGTGAGCACGCTGTCTCAGGTTTTCAGCTAATACTTTCTTAGCAGACTCAGAAGCGATTACTGCCTTACCCGTGGGGATTAGAAAGTTACGTCCGTAACCGTCTTTTACTGTTACGATATCGTCTTTGTAACCTAAATTGATTACATCTTCTTTCAAAATAACTTGCATATTCTGTCTCCTCTCTTTTTATTATTTCATTAAATCGGTTACGTAAGGAAGCAACGCCAGGTGACGAGCTCTTTTTACAGCCTGAGCGATACGACGCTGGAACTTCAAAGAAGTACCTGTGATACGACGCGGAAGAATTTTACCCTGTTCGTTCAGGAATTTCTTCAGGAATTCAGGATCTTTGTAATCGATATACTTGATACCGTTCTTTTTGAAACGGCAATATTTCTTTTTCTTAACGTCTACTGAAGGCGGAGTTAAATATCTGATTTCTGATTGAGTTGCTGCCATGATTAATTCTCCTTTACTGTTTCTTTAGATGATTTCAGATTTCTTCTCTTAGCGGCATATTCTGCTGCATATTTGTCCTGGCGGAAAGTCAGGAAACGGATCACACGTTCGTCACGACGGAAGTGAACTTCCAAAGTAGCGATAGTTTCCGGATTTGCCTTGAATTCAACCAGCTGATAGAAGCCTGTTGTTTTCTTGTCGATAGGATAAGCTAATTTGCGCAATCCCCAATTTTCTTCGTTCACGATTTCAGCACCCTGTTCTTTCAGGAGGTTCGTGAATTTTTCTACCGCTTCCTTCATCTGTGCGTCAGACAAAACGGGAGTTAAAATGAAAACGGTTTCATAATTGTTCATAAAACGCTGTTTTATATTTGTTAGTACTTAAAAATTTGCGGGGGCAAAGGTAAGAAGTTTTTCCGAGTATACAACACATTACGTGTTATTTTTTACTCCAAACGTCTGCTACTTCCTCTTTTAATAAACCGGTCTCAGCACATTTCCGTTCGCATCTTCCGGATAAAGCGCACCTTCGGCATCGAGTTGTGCCGTCATTGCTTTTACCATCTTGACCAGTAATTTTGGATTTCTTTCCGACACATCCAATGATTCGCCCGGATCTTTCTTTAGATTATACAGACGGTAACGGGGTTCGGACGGATTTTCCGGATTATAATAATAAATCAGTTTCCAATCTCCTTCTATATAAGTAGTAAAGTAACTTCCCCGATGCTCATGTGGGAAATGCATCAGGACAGTTTCCGGACGGCTATTGTTTCTCTTTCCTTCCAATTGGTCCCGCAGGTCGACACCATCGATAATATGGTCCTTCGGATTTTTTGCTCCGCTCAAAGAAACAAGTGTCGGATAGATATCCATCACTGTACCCATCTGTAACTGGACACCACCGACTTCAATCGGTAATTGTTTTTGAAGCGGATTATTCATATCCGGCTTACCCCAGCAGGCAATAAACGGAACGCGGACACCACCTTCAAATTCAGAGCCTTTCTTTCCACGCAAAGGAGCAGAAGAAGTGTAACCTTTATCATCACCCAAAGGGGCATCGGAACCATTGTCACCCAGAAATATAATTAATGTATTCTCGGCAATCCCTAATTCTTCCAGATGATCCATAATATCACCCAGCGATTTATCCATTCCTTCGATCAACGTAGCAAAATCAGCCGCGACTTTCGGCCTTCCCGTATAACGGTAATGATCGGCAAAACGTTTATCTGCTTCAAAAGGAGAATGAACAGCATAATGGGACATATATAAGAAGAAAGGCTTCTTCTCCCCTACAGCCTCAGTGATCTGCTCATTGGCTTCCAACGTCAGAGCTTCGCTCAGGAATGTATCTGTACCATGATACTTTTCTAATCCCGGTACGGCACGAGCCTTCTGTCCTTTGATATGTCCGTATCCGTTCTCCCCGTAATAACTACCCGGATGCCCGATGGAAGAACCGGCAATATTCACATCAAAACCTATATTCTGAGGCAGTTCACCGTCGCTGTTCTGGCAACCGAAATGAGCCTTGCCGACATGGATCGTTTTATATCCGGCATCGTGCAGCACACGGGGCAATGTTACATCATTCTTCGAGATACCTTTCCAGTTCCAGTCTGTCGGCCCGAAAGGTGTTTTGTTATTTGTTTCAGAATTGATCCAGTTGGTCGTTCTATGTCGGGTCGAGTTCTGGCCGGTCATGATAGATGCACGGGAAGGAGAACTGACACTTTGCGCATAGAAAGTAGAAAAACGAATTCCCTGGCGAGCCATACGCTCCATATTCGGAGTCTGATACCAGTCATTCAGCGGATAACGGACCGGATTACCTGCCTCATCCGTCAGAAACGGAAGCGAAGTATCCATAAGACCCATATCATCGACCAGAAAAACAATAACATTCGGACGTTCCTGTGCCACGAGCGGCTGTCCGGCTAAACATAAAAGAGTTGATACACAAAGAGTTTTTTTCATGATATTTTATTTTAATAATATAAATGAAATCTATTTTTACATGACATATATTCCAACTAGCACTATAGTCTCTCCTGACATAGCATAGCTATCCTTGTTCAGACAGCTCCTTTTTTGACCACTTACAAGAACTTTTCGCAATCACCTTTCAGCATAAAACACCTAAACATCAAGCATTAAAAGAGCATAAAAGCTAAAACTTGACTATAAAAAGTCTCTGGAGAAAACAACCGACATAATTTCTTTTATTTCTGTAACCAACGATTTAGATGATTGCCCGGAGACACGACAACGAACTTATAAAACTGCGATGCCGGTAGAACCTGCAGATCGACCGTATAACTTTTCACGCCGGCCGGAAGTTCCGCGAGCTTAGTCCACTCATCCTTTCCGCCTTCCCTGAACTTATTAGCGGAAGCGGCATAGACTGTGACCGGGGCATTTCCTGTATAGGATTTCCAGGATAATTCCACTGTATTATCATAAGGCAGGGTTTGCAAATCATAAATATCGGTCTGCCCAATAAACGGCATGCCGTCCTGCTCCCAAAGTACAGCCTGCGGGATTTCAAATCCCATATAACGGCAAATGGAAGGAGCGATATCCGTGATAGCCAGGGAGCCTTTTGTAAAATGACTGTTTACAGGGATATTGGTCGATATCCAGGTAGTACGTTCGCGCCAGGACTGCCCTCCGTGACCGTGACCATTCTCTCCGCGTCCGTGATCGGTTGTAACAACAACCATCCATTCTTCATCAAAGTTCGCTTCGCGGTACTTGACGGCTTCCCAGATACGGGCAACCTGATTGTCGGCCTTCCGGACATATTCGTCGAAGAAAGCCCCGTTTCCGGCAATATGCCCAGCGTCGTCGGTGTACCACAGATAAACCCAGCTCAAGTCGGGCGCCTCTTTACAGATACCTTCTGCGGCATCCTTCGATATTTGTTCATCTATATCGAAGATATGCAAATCCTTCTCCTTTTTAGGAAAACGGACTGTATCCAGGTCGTAACCGTCTTTTACATAATCTATTTTAAGATTGTTTGTTTCCTTCTTCCCTTCCCCGATCAACACGGTACGGTTATCCGTCCAACTGGAATAAATGGCTGTTTTATACTCTTTGGGTTGTTCTTTCGCGATTCTAAAGATAGTCCAGTAGTTATAATTGGGTTTCAGGTCCGAATTGCCGCCCACATTATGCTTATTAAACCAAGTAGATGTCAGCAAATTGGTATATCCGATCGCCGAGATCGTAGCGGTCTGGGAATATCCTCCTATCTCACCTCCGGTATAAGCCCTGCCATAGGCTCCCCTCGATGCTATATCAAAAATCGCCGGAGTATGCAGTCTCTCGATCTGGTCGGCAGGAACCCCGTCGATGATTATATACACTGCCTTCTTCGTCTTGGCAAACAAACCGGTGCAACACAGCACCATCAGTAACAAAGAATAAAAACGTCTCATAACTATCTTCCCTTATTGATCATTAATGAAGTCCTAAAAGTACACAATTATTTTATTTAATGAAATAAAGAACAGCATAAATCAAACTAACCGGAAAGACTTGACTCTTTAGCTTGTTTGTCATAGACTTTTCGTATTTTCCTGCCTTATTCTATTTCTTTTGAGCAGGCTCAAAATCAATTTTTAGCTTGCTCATATTTAATTTCCAGCATGCTCAAAATTAAATTCATGCATGCCGGAATGAATAAAAAGACAAGAGGAAAGAACTAAATAGTAATATAGAAAAGATTAAAATACGATGTCTTCCGTTCTAATTGTTTACCTACCTTTGTGACCGGAACAATGATATACCCGTCGCGGTTATAAAAGGAAAACGATTATGAGACGCAAACTTTATTTTACATCTTTACTTATTCTACTGGCAGCCAGCCTGTATGCCCAATATATACCTGATGTACTGGGAGACGGATACCTGCGTCGTACTTTTCAAATGCCCGACGATTACGAAGGGAAAGTGGTCTGTACGCTGGTCAAGAAGCCTCAGTTGCCCGATGTAAAACAGGCGGTCCTGTATATTCATGGTTACAACGATTACTTTTTTCAGAAGCAACTGGGTGATAGCGTGAATGCACACGGTTACAACTTCTATGCGATGGACCTGCGAAAATACGGGCGTTCCATCCTCCCCAACCAGAATCCGTTTTTCTGCAAAAGCCTCACGGAGTATTTCGCAGATATCGATACGGCACTGGCAACCATACATTCGGAAGGGAATGACAGGATCCTGTTGATGGCGCATTCCACGGGAGGATTGATCACACCATTATACCTGGATAGTAAAAAGGATAACCTTCCGGTCGACGGGTTGATATTGAACAGTCCTTTCCTCGACTGGAACTTCGGATGGTTTATGGAAAAAGTCGCTATTCCGGCTGTGGCATTTATAGGGAGATTCTTGCCGAACCTGACCGTACAAGGCTATGGCATTGCATCTTACGCACACAGCCTGTTGAAGCAGTTCAAAGGAGAATGGGAATACGATACAAACTGGAAGATGATTAACGGGCATCCTAAAAAGGCTGGCTGGATAAAGGCTATTCAGGAAGGGCAACGAAAAGTAAGAAAAGGCCTGCACCTGGATTGTCCGGTTCTGGTCATGTCGTCCGACAAGTCATATCCGGAGACTAAAGAATGGCATAACGAATATCTATCTTCCGACATAGTACTGGATGTACACGATATCCAGAAGTATGCTCCGAAGCTGGGAGAGTATGTGACCCGCGACACGATACCGAACGGCATCCATGACCTGATACTCTCCGAAAAAGAATCCCGCGACCACACCTACCGGACGGTTTTCGACTGGATGAACCGGAAAGGCTTCTGATTATTTTCTTCCGAGAGCCGAGATATGTTGCTTCATCTGGTTATTCATATCTTCCAGAATGTAACGGTTGACATAACTAAAGCTAAAACGGAAAAAGTAATCGCGTAACGTCCCGGCATTGGCGGGAGAAGCCAGGCTATGCAGATGGTTCAGCGCGATAAAAGTATACCCCTCACGGGAGATGCGGTTGTAAAACTCAATTTTAGTCCGGTCCAGTGCGATAATATCCCCGTCGCTTTCGGCGAAACCGTTCATCGCTTCCTCCCAAGTGATCTGCGTACGTTCTTCATAAACGGCCCAGCGGTACACATCCTTGCCGTTTACCTTTTCGGGCAGTGTGTTCGAATGGTGAACCAGGATATAGTCGTTCCGCATATCGCTGTCACTGTGAATCCAGATATCCAACACCTTATATTGTGCTGAGTTATCGAACTTGATATATCCGTTCTTGCATATCTGAGGAGAAAAGACATTCCGTTCCACATCCGTGAAATAGATCAGGTTGCCGCCAAAGAAGTCTTTTCTGGAGACAAACTCGGAAAAGAGTTTTATGATCTTTGCCTGGTCCGAACAATGAACAAACTCGGGAAGTTCCTTAGGAAAGTTCTTCCGGCAGATCAGGCTGAACTCTTTCAATAATTCACTCGGATCACGTTCTTTCTGGATCTCTACAAAAGCCAATATCTCATCCACCGAACGGAAGCGCCGGCTGTTATCCTGTGTCAGACAACGTTCCACGATCTGGTCATACAGTTTCAATGCCGGGAAAACCTTGCTTATGCCAGCATCGTTACTGATATTTCCGAAAGCATACCATTGCAGTACCTCTCCGATCGCGGTGATATCTGAATAACCGGCATCGTTATTCTCCAGAATAGAGACATCCGTCAGGACAAAATCATTATGATCGTCCACCAGGATATTACGGGGAGTTATAGCTCCATGGCTGATTCCCATGCTATGTAGGAACTGTACGGTGTTCGTCAGGAAACGGAACAACTTTAGGAAAGTATCCATCGAAAGTATACTCCGGTATTCTTCCAACGAACATTTATACAATTTCATCACAAGGACCGGTATTTCCTCCCCTTCGACAGTTACGATATCAAAGTCGGCATACTGGACAATGTTATTTCTTGTCTCCAGAAGCGATATTTCCAGGTATCTTGCTTTAAGTTTATTTAACCACTTCCCTTTTCTTGAGTCATCGCCATTAAACAAAAAGAATTTCAAGGCAACATCTTTTCCATTCATTCTCGCTTTGAAGACTATGCCTGCCTCATTCCTCCCTAAAGGTTTGGAATCTAACTGACATTCCCCCAAAGATAATGAAATTCTATACTTTTCAGCATCAAGAAATTCAAACAAAAGTAGCTTATCATCCATATCAAACGTTGTAAATCAAGCAGTGACAACAAAGATACAATTATATTTGTATTTTTATAATGCTTAAGCTTCTTTTTTAAATGAGTCTCTTGAAGCATTATATTTATCATTACCTTTGTTGCGGACAAAAAAGTAAATTAAATGAAAGCCTTACATATTATATTAATAGGAATAAGTTTGCTTAGTATTTCTGTTCGCAGTTATTCCCAGATCAACAAGATACAAGATTCCACAATTTATAAAGCCGAGTTGTTCGGTTCGGCAGCAACCGGTTCGAACACCCCGTTCTGGATGGTCAGCAACCGCTATGGAGTTGTTCCGTTGGATGCAGGAAACGGGCTTTTGAATGCAGGAGTTTTTCATAACCAACATTTCGGTTCGAAGTTCTACTGGGGCGCAGGGTTGGATCTCGTTGCAGCCGTACCACGCCACCGTAATGTTTTCATTCAACAGGCTTATGCGGAAATAGGATACAGAAGCATGCTGCTCAGCATTGGAAGTAAGGAACGGTATAATTCGTTATGGGACCGTAACCTGAGTTCGGGTGATATGACTCAATCGGCTAATGCCCGTCCTATCCCGGAAATTAATATCAGTATGCCTGAATTTACGTTAGTTCCCTTAACTAAAGGGTGGCTACAGGTGAGAGGTGATTTTGCCGTAGGTAAGTCATTCGATACCGATTACCTGAAAAATTTCGCCAACTCGAAACAGACTTACGTGAAGAATGTATTATGGCATCATAAATCCTTCTTCTTCCGCATTAAGGACACAGAAAATAATTTTCCTTTATCCTTCACAGCCGGTGTTCAGCATTTTGCCCAATGGGGAGGTACTTCCACTAATCCCAGAATCGGCAAGCAACCACAATCTTTTAAAGATTTCATAAGAGTAGTTTTCGGACAAAAGGGTGGCGACGACGCAACAGCATCCGATCAGATCAACGTACTGGGCAGCCATTACGGTTCTTACGATTTCAAATTAAGTTACACACAAAAGGACTGGGGAGGACATTTTTATTATCAACATTATTTCAATGATAAGTCGGGGATGGAGTTTGCCAATAAAACGGACGGCTTATGGGGTATTCAAGTCGATTTACCGACTATTCCCTGGCTAAATAAAATTGTAGCCGAATATCTGGTAACAATGAATCAAAGTGGACCGATGCACTTTATCACATTCGACCGTGATAAATGGAAAGGCGGCCGCGGAGGTGGAAACGATGATTATTATAATAATGGAGAATACCGGACTGGTTTTTCTTATTTTAACCGTGGAGTAGGTTCACCGCTGATTCCCGCACCGGAATATAACACAGACGGTACTTTAGGCTTTGAGAACAACCGTGTTAAAAGCTGGCATTTCGGAGCAGAAGGCAATATTAACGCACTCCTGTCCTACCGCGTATTATTCACGGCAATGAACGGTTGGGGGACCTCTTATATCCCATACCTGAATAAGAAATACGGAACTTCCAGCCTGGTCGATATCAACTACACGCATCCCCGGTTAAAAGGATGGCAGTTTACCGGATCAGTTGCAGCCGATACCGGAACGATGCTGGGCAAGAGTGTCGGGTTCAGTCTGGGTGTAACCAAGACTGGTTTATTGAAAGCATGGAACTAATTTCACTTATACTTCTCCCATAAGGCAGAAGCAATGATCGCCTGCGTCCGGTCTGCAAATTGCTGCATCCCTTTATGGGAAGGGTCCATATCTTCGGTTGAAATAGCCGGATGAATGATCATCTCCATTTTATGCCGATGCACATTCAGCGATCCGATCGGCAAAACATCAAAAGGTCCGTTCAATGTAATCGGCACAATCGGCAAATGTTGATCGAGAGCCATCTGGTAAGCACCTTTTTTAAAACGGATCATTTTCCCGGTATAGGTCCTTGAACCTTCCGGAAAGACAACAACAGAGGCACCGTTTTTGAGACACCGTTCCGCCTCCTGCACACTGCGGGCTGCTGCTTTAGGCGTAGAATTATCCACAAATATAAAACCAGCAGCACGACAGGCGGCTCCCACAAAAGGAATCTTTCCGATACCAGCCTTCATCACCCACTTGATCGGGACGCCCAGAAAACCATAAATAAGAAAAATATCAAATGCCCCCTGATGGTTTGAGACAAACACGTATGATTGTTTACGATCTATATTTTCCCGACCTCTTACTTTTACGGGACAGAGTGCCAGATAACATGTCAGCCGGGACCAGATCATACCCGGATAATAAGCAAAAATCTTTTCTCCCCCCAGCAAACAACCAGCGATGACAGTTAAGGCTGTAACGATCGTGAGCACCAGAAAGACAGGCACAAAAAACAGCCATAAATAAACTAAGTAAAGTATTCGTATCATATATAACTGTATTGATCCTACAAATATAACCGCTAAATTTGATGGATTCATTATTTTTATTCTAAAATATTTTTGCAATCGGGTTATTATTACTTTATTTGCGGTAGAAAAGAAAATTATTATAAAAACATCTATAACCATGAGCGAATTAGTCAAAAATCTTGGGGTAATCGTACTCCTAATCGGTGTAATCATCCTTGCTGTACCGGCTATTACCGGAGGTGTAACCAACACTATCCTTATCGCAGGTTTGGCAGTTATCATCCTTGGTTACGTCGGTCACATTGTTATCAACAAGAAGATGGAGTAACACACACAAGCTTCAAAAAATTAAAAAGGGATCGTTTCTGATAATTGAAACGATCCCTTTTTAGTTTAAAACACGATAAATCAGGCTTCCCCCTGAACGCCTCCCATCGGTGGAATAAAATCTTCAAAATTAGCCGTCTTATTTCCTCCTTTCAACTGTTCTTCATATTTTGCCAGGTTATCCTGCAATGCAAAAAACAAGCGCTTTGCATTATCCGGAGTCAGGATCACACGACTTTTCACCTGTGCCTTCGGAGCTCCCGGTACCACACGGATAAAGTCGAGTATAAACTCTGATGTTGAATGTGAAATAATTGCCAGGTTTGCATAAGTACCCTGTGCCATTTCTTCTGACAGTTCTACCTGTATCTCGTTAGAAGGTTTGTTATTGTTCTCCATTTTCTTTATGTTTTATGTTTAACAAATCGAACGCAAATATACTGATATAAGAAGTATCCATGAAATATATTGGAAATAAAAAGGGCCACCTTCACAGGCGACCCTTTTCCAGTTGTGTTTTTAATTCTCAATTCTTTAGACCAATGTAAAAAAAATACCTTATTGTGTTTAATATTTATTATCCTGACTTTTAGGCTAAGGTTTTTTCTGTTCAGACGTATATCTACATTCAGAACGATACAAAGATACAAACTGTAGAAAAAAACACCAAACACAAATTAGTCATTAACTAATATTCCTCCGATAATTAACAAAATAAAACACATATAAAATAGGTTATAAATAGATTTACTCCGAAGTGCATTCCATTACAGACCAATATTTTCTATTTAATTACCAAAGTTGCAATAACCGGACAATGATCGGACGGATACAGATGATTAAGTGTATCTGTAAGCACACCGTTAATCAAAACCTTTATGTCTCCTTTCATGAAAATATAGTCGATCCATTCTCTCTTTTCAAGAGGAATACGTCCGTAGTCATGGAAAGTCCATTCCGGGCCATATTTCAAATCTGCCACTTCACGGGTATGGATCACATGGCGCGGATCGCTTTTATCTGTCAATACTTTTATCGGATCATCATCCGGAGTCGCATTAAAGTCGCCTGTAACAATAACCGGTAAGCCTTTAGATAGCTTATGTGCTTCTTCAAGCACTAAAGAAGCTCCCTCATGGCGGGCTACTTTTCCCATATGATCCAGATGAGTGTTCAGGAAGAAAAACTTTTTCCCGGATTCTTTATCTTTAAAGATACCCCAGGTAGCAACACGTTCGCAAGCTGCATCCCAGCCTTTTTTACCTACGGCATTCATATCTTCGGCCAACCAGAAATTACCACTGTCTTCAAGTTCGAAACGGTCTTTTTTATAGATAATCGGAGCATATTCACCTTTGGTCTTTCCATCTTCCCTACCAACACCGACATAGGCATATTCCGGCAGACGTGTCAAAAGATCCGTAAGCTGGTGATTCAATACTTCCTGCGCTCCAAAGATATCCGTATTATAAAATTTAACCAGATTAGCCGCTAAATCCTTTCGGTTACTCCACTGATTATCTCCGTCAGCATT